>Ga0194120_10000537_pt1 | contig 71608 bp, 61 predicted proteins | sample TA2MahCa65mmetaG_FD_148642 | JGI IMG/M metagenome (GOLD analysis project Ga0194120, IMG submission 148642) | Freshwater microbial communities from Lake Tanganyika, Tanzania - TA2015019 Mahale Deep Cast 65m | ecosystem: Environmental > Aquatic > Freshwater > Lake | place: Tanzania: Lake...
ATCTTGTCGGTGACCATTTTCGAGAAAACCCCATTACAACAGGCCATTCTTGGAGACAACTGGCCCGGGCAATTACTTGAGAACGCGAACCAATTGAACCTATTCACGTTTTAACCGGACACTACTGATAAAGAATAAACAATTTGAAATTGCTTTCAGTACTTCCCGTATTCCATGCCGGTCGCATAATCCAGTGCGGAGTTGCCGGCCAGGTACCCGTACCGGGCCGCGGCCAGGCCGGTTTCCGCCGTCAATAGAGCGGTCGAAGCGGTCGTGACGTCCAGGATGGAGGCCAGGCCGGCCTTGTACCGTTCACGCGCCAGGGTCAGGGCTTCGCGCGCTTGGGCGGCCCGCTCCTGCGCCACCGTGATCTGTTGTTCTGCCGTGAGCCGGTTCAGATAGGCTTTCGCCACTTCCAGGACCACGTCGTTGGCGATGACGCGGGTCGTCGCCCTGGCTTCTCCATGGTTCGCCTCGGCCTGCTCGATCTCGGCCTCGATGCGGAAACCGGTGAACAGCGGCGTCGAGGAGGAGATTCCGGCGCCCCACCAGCCGAGCTGGGCGCCGGGGTTGGCGGGGTTGCCCCTGGCGCTGGTGACTTCCTGGCGGCCCCACCAGGCATAGCCGGCGGCTCCGACGGCGGTGATGTTGCCGTAGTGCAGGGCCCGGGCCGCCTTGAGCGCCTCCTCCGTGGCCTGGACTCGGTCCGTGCTGCCGAGCAGTTCCGGTCGTCGCTCAAGGGCCTCCTTGAACAGGGGCTCGATCGGCGGAGCGGGAGACGGAGCAGCCGGCCGTTCCTCCAGCGCATAGTGGGCCGGCCCCTGACGGCCCATGGCCGCGTTTAGGGAAGCGAAGGCCGCCTGGAGATCGTTTTGAGCCTTGATGAAATCCACTTCGGCCTTGGCCGCCTCGACCGCGGCCATCTCCAGGTCCAGTTTCGATCGAACTTGGTTGCGGTACAGAGACTCGGCCTGATTCCGGATCAGCTTCCGCTCGGCCAGGAGTGTGTGTGTGACGGCGACCAGCGTTTGCTGTTTGAGGCAAGCCAGGTAGGCTTGCTCCACGTTCAGGATGACCAGCGCCTTGCTGGTGAGCACCTGCTTTTCCGCCTCGGCCGCGAACGAGCGGTTCGCCAGGATCTTGTGGGCGGTCCGGCCGAAGTCGGTGATCAAGAGATCCACGCGGGCCCCGGGATCGGTGAGGGAGTTGACGGGTTTGGGCAGGGAGCCGGAGACGCCCAAATTCGACTGGACGCGGGTATTGCCGAGCGAATTGGCGAGGATGCCGGACACTTGCGGATAGTTCACGGCGGCGATTTGTTTGCCCACCGCCTGCGTTTCCAGGACTCCGTGCCGGGCCGCTTGGATCAGCGGATGGTGCGCGACGCCCTGTTGAATCGCTTCCTCCCAGGTCAAGGCGACGGGAGATGGCGAAGCCGGCGCAACCGGAGCCGGCCCGGCGGCGCCTGCCGTCGCGTCGGACCAGAGGCAGACCAGCAAGCCGGTTGCCAGGATGCCCTTTCGTATGCCAAGTGATCGCTTCATGATCCTGTTCTCCCTCTGACCCCGTCGTTCGTATCTCGTGCAATCGGGCAATGTTCAGTGTTCAATGCTTAATTGAACATTCACCATAGAACATTAAGCATTACGGTCTTTCACGTTTCACGCCTCACGGGTACTTCCGATAGTCCCGCCCCGCGGCATAGGCCACCAGGGCCTGGCTTTTCTTGTAGACGTACTGGGCCTCGGCCAGCCGGGACTCCGCGTCGAACAGGGCCGTCACGGCGCGGATCACCTCCACGATCGAACTGAGTCCGAGTTTGTACCGGGCTTGGGCCAGGTCCACCGCTTCTTTTGCGAAGGCCACCCGCTCCCGTTCCAGCGCGATTTGCTCGGCGGTCGTGATCTGGCCGAGCGAGGCCTTGATGACCTGGAGCGTCACCTCGTTGGCCAGGCCCTGGAGTTCCTGTTCCGCCTCTCCCCGGCGGTGGCCCGCTTCGGCGATCTGGTTCTGGATCTTGTAGCCGGTGAACAGCGGCAGCCGGGCGGTGACGCCGAAGCCCCAGAGCGAGGCCACGCCGTCCGAGGGGATTCCGCTGTCGTGCACGTCACCATACTGGGTAATGCCGAGGGCGCCGACCGCCGAGATTTCTCCGAAGTGAAGCGCCGTGACCGCCCGGAGAAGCTCCTGGCTGGCCTGAATCCGATCCTGTCCGCCCAGGAGTTCGGGCCGGTGTCGGAGCCCTTCCTCCACCAACTCGGCCGGGGCCGGCGCCGGCTCCTGCGCAAGCGCGATCGGCGTCAGCGCATAGCGATCGGGACCCTCGATGCCCATGGCATGGTTCAGCGCGGCGAAGAATTGCGACAGGTCGTTCCGGGCTTTGATCAAGGCCAACTCGGCGTTCCCGACCTCGACCGCCATGAGGTCCAGGTCCAGTTTCGATTTGAGCTGATGCCGGTACAGCGTCTGAATCTGGTCCCGAATCGCCTTGCGTTTCGACAGGTTTTCCGCGGCGATGTCCACGAAGCGTTGTTGCATCAGGCAGGTCAGGTAGGCTTGCTGGACGTTCAGAATGACCAGCGCCTTGTTCGTGAGGATGTCCTTCTCCGTCGCCGCTTCCGCCGCCTGGCTGGCCAGAATGCGATGGGCGGTCTGGCCGAAGTCGGTGACGAGTTGATTGACGATCAACCCGGCGGTGCCCATGTTTTGATTATGTTGGGGGAGGGCGCCGGCCAGGGCGAAGCCGCGGCCGCCCCCATACTGGTGGAGTCCGCTCCGGCCGCGGAGGAATCCGGAGGCCAGATCGCCGGTGGCATGAATATTGGCCCCGTCGCTGCTCCGGACACGGAGCGAGCCGGCGCTTCCGGCCAGGGACACTTCGAGCCAAGGGTACAGCCTCCCGATGGTCTGCTTGGTCTCGGCGGCCGCGCTCTTGGACGAGGCGCGGGCTCGCTCGATGAGCGGATGTTGCGCCAGGCCGATCGTGATGGCGTCGCTCAGGCCGAGCGAGGGCGGGGCGGACGGGGACGTCATGGAGGCCGTGGCCTTGTCTGCCCTGGCGGCGCTCCGGCCGGTTGCGCCGTCAGGCTGGGCCAGCGCGATGTCCGATTGCCAGGCCGTCACGCCCAACAGGCAAGCGGTGAAGAGAAAGATAGTCGGGGACGCGGTCGTTTTCTGTGGAGGCCATGCTGAACGTTGAATGCGGAATGCTGAGTGGTGACCGATGAATGCGGAATGACGAGAGACGGAATTTCCGAATTCATCATTCATCGTGCATCACTCCGCGATGGTCTAGTATTTCTGCTTCGCCGGTGTTCCGGAGGGCAGCGTGTAGGGGGAGGCCGTGACCGTCTGTCCGTCGGCGAGGTTGTTTTTGCCGACCACGATGACATCTTCGGTGCCGGTCAGGCCTTCCGTCACCTCGACCCAGCCCCCGTCGTCGATGCCGGTTTTAATCGGGACGCGACGACCCTTGCCGTTCTCCACCACGAACACGGCCTTGGGCTTTCCGTTCGAGGGCGGTTCGATGGCCGCCGGCGGAATGGTGAGCACGTTCGGGTGCTGTTCCAGCGCAAGCGTCACATTGGCGAAGGTGCCGGGTTGCAGGCGGTGGTCCTTGTTGGGCAAGTCGATCTCGACCAAGAGGGTGCGGGTCGCCGGGTCCAGGGATTCGGTCGTGCGTGTGATCTGGCCTTTAATCTCCACCCCCGGCATTTCCTTGATGGTCAACAGTGTCGGCACGCCGGCCCGGGCCAGCATGGCGCTTTCCTGTGGGACGCTGACGTAGACCCGGACGGTATCCAGGTCCATGAGCGTGAACAGGGGGTTGGCCTGGGTGGACGAGCTGATCGCGGACTGAATCATGGTGCCCGGATCGGCGAAGCGGGCCGTGATGGTGCCGGCAAAGGGCGCCGTGATCTTGGTGTACTCCAGGAAGGTGCGCCGCCGTTCCATCTGTTGTTTGGCCCCTTCCGCCGCCGCCGCGGCGACGTCCACGTCCTGCTTGGCGATCACGTCGGGATTTTCTTTCCAGACGCTCAGGAGGCGTTCATAGGTCAGTTTTTTGATGGCGTAGTCCGACTCCGCCTGCTCGTACTGGTCCTGGATTTCCGGCGCGTCGATCACGGCCAGCACCTGGCCTTTCTTGACCTCGTCGCCCTTGTCGAAGCCGATCCACTTCAGGTAGCCGGAAACTTTGGCGTAGAGCGTAGCCCGATACCAGGGAGCGATGTTGGCCGGGAGGCTGAGCGTCCTGGTCAGATCGCGCCGTTGGGGTTTGAGGACCTGTACCAAGCGGGTGCCGGCCGGAGTCTGGATGGCTTCCGGTTCCGTCGAAGGGGCGGAGGCGGTCTGCGGCCGGTCTTGAAAGAGCACCACGGTGGCGACGACGAGGAACAGGATCGCCGCCGCAATCAGCGTGAGCTTGAGGTGGCTGATGCCCGGTCCCGCGTCGGGGGGAGGTTCGAGAGACAGCTCGTCCTGCATATCCGGTTCGATCACGCTCAGCCTCCTTGCGGCTTCCGGAGGATGCCCGTTACCCGATTGGGTGGCAGTATACTGTTCTTCAGGCTGCTGTTTCATCTCTAGGATGTTGAAAAAGGCCTCCAGCTTTGTTCTCGCATCGCTCGAACCCTCAACGTACCGCAAAGAGTACGCTTCGGCTTCTCGCTTGCTGCGGCCGCGCTGGGCGGCATGTTTGAACATCCTGGAGCGTTAAAATGTGTCATTGAGTATGATGGCCTGCCGATAGAGAGGCGGCCGACCGCTGCCGGGCGAGCATGTGCAGGACCGGAATAAAGAGCAGGGTCATCACGGTGGACACGGAGAGGCCTCCGATCACCGCCCGCGCCAGCGGCATGTTCGCCTCGCTGCCCTCGCCGATGCCCAGCGCCATCGGGGCCAGGCCGATGATCGTGGCCAGCGAGGTCATGAGAATCGGCCGGATGCGAAGGCGGCCCGCGTCCACCACGGCCTCCTCCAGCGAGGCCCCCTCGCGCAGGCGCTGGTTCGCAAAATCCACCAGCAGAACGCTGTTGGACACCACGATCCCGATCATCATGAGGGTGCCGATGAGCGACTCCACGTTGAGCGACGTGTGCGTGAGCAGCAACATCCAGATCACCCCGACGAGGCCCAGCGGAACGGCGAACATGATTACGAGTGGGTCCAGGTAGGACCGGAACAGGCCGACCATCACGAGGTAGATCAGGACCACGGCCAGCGGCAGGCCCCCGCCGAACCCGATCAGCGCCTGTCGCATGCTGTCCACCTGGCCCTTGAACGAGACGACGACATCTTTGGGCAGGTCCAGGTTCGCCAGTTCCTGCTCGATCAACCCCGCCACCTTCCCCAGGTCGTTGCCCGGCACATCCACCAGCACATCCACCGTACGTTGCAAATTGTAATGGTCCACCGTCTCAGGGCCGTTCTTCCGCGTGACCTCGATGAGGTCGCGTAAGAGGATCGGAGCGCTGGCATTGCCGCCGGCCTGCGGCATGGCCGCCCGGTCTGGGAACGGTGTCTGTTGCAGGGCCAGGGAACTGCCGCGGGACAACGATGCACTGGAGGTCCCCGCGTGCTCGACATCGGTGCCCACGAGGGGAATATTCAGGAAGTCTTCGAATTTGACCAGGAACTGTTCCGGATACTGGGTCACGACGAAGTAGGCGTTGTTGGACTTGGGGTCGATCCAATAGCCCGGGTTGAGCTGGACGTTGGAGCTGAGCCCGGTGATCACGTCCGTGACGATCCGCTGTTCGTTGAGGCCCTGGTAGGCCGACTTGGACCGGTCCACGGTCAGGTGCAGTTCGGGATAGGCCATGCCCTGCCGCACGGCCACGTCCACCGTGCCCGGAACCTTGACGACGACCTCTCGAATGCGCGAGGCGGTCTCCGCCACTTCAGTGAGGTTCGGGCCGCTGACCTTGATGTCGATGGGAGCCGGCAAGCCGTAGTTCAGGACGTCGCTGACGATGCCGCCGGTCTGGAAGGAAAATTTCAGGCCGGGCAACTCCTGCGCCAACCGCTCCCTGAGTCGGTCCACCACGTCGTCGGTTCGTATCGTATGATCCCGCTTGAGGCTGACCAGCATGAAGGATTGGTGGGGGCCGACGACCGGGGTATAGAGCACCATCCAGCCTTGCGGCACGCCGATGTTGGCGACGATCTGGTCCAGCTCGGCCGGGGGGATCACCTGGCGGATCAGATCTTCGATCTTGGCGACGATCGCTTCGGTCTTCTCCACCCTGGTGCCTTCCGGCGCGGCGACGTTCAGGATGAACTGGCCCGCATCCACCTTGGGGAAAAACTCGGTGGAGAGGCGCGGGGCCATCATGACCGAGCCGGCGAAAATGGCCGCCACGGCGACAATCACCGTGGCCTTGTGCCGCAGGCACCAGCGCAGCACCAGGACGTACCGGGCCACGAAGGGATCGAACAGGTTCAGCCTCTTCCACCGGCCCGTCAATCCGGACGCCGGTCGTTCTGGAGCGTCGTGATGCTTGCCCTTGAGCAAGTAGGCCAGGCAGACCGGCGCCACGCTCAGGGCGCCCACATAGGAGGCCATCATCGCGTAGCCCACGGCCAGAGCCAGGGGCACGAACAGGAACTTGATGATCCCCGTGAAGAAGGCGATCGGCAGAAACACCAGGAACACGGTGATGGTGATCACGAGCATGGGGAGGGCGACCTCGCTTGTCGCGTCGCCGGCCGCCTGGGCGGCGGATTTGCCCATGTCGAGGTGCCGGTGCGTGTTCTCCACGACGACGATCGCGTCGTCCACGAGCCGGCCGACCGCCAGGGCCAGGCCGCCGAGCGTCATGATGTTGATGGTATGGCCGGTGAAATAGAGCCCGATGAAGGCGGCGGTGACCGAGAGGGGAATGGCCAGCGCGATGATGACGGTGTAACGGAGGCTGCCCAGGAACAGGAGGACCATCAGGCAGGCCAGGCCGCCGCCCATCAGCCCTTCGTCCTCGAGCGTCTTGATGGATTGCCGGATGTAGAGGGACTGGTCGAAGATCAGTTTCACGTCCAGGTTGGCGGGCAGGCCGATCAGTTTCGGCAGGGTGGCCCTGACCCCGTCGACGACCGCCAGCGTATTGGCGCCGGCCTGTTTCATGACCGGAATGTAGACCGCGCGCCGCCCGTCGATGCGTACCACGTTCGTCTGGATCATGGTCGAGTCGACGGCCTTGCCGACGTCCCGCAGCGTGATCGGCGTCCCGTTCACGATCTTGATCGGGATGTCGTTCATGTTGTCCACGATCTTGATCATGCTGTTGGTGTACAGGTTGTAGTCGAAGTCGCCGATCTTCACGTCGCCGGCCGGGAGCAGGAGGCTCTGGGTGTTCACCGCTTCCACGATGTCGCCGGACGAAATGCCCCGGGCCTGCATCTTTTCCCGATCCAGAAAGATCGTGACCTGCCGCACCGTGCCGCCGAAGGTCGGGGGCAGGGAGATGCCGGGGACGTTGCCGAACTGGGGGCGCACGGTGAAGTAGGCCAGGTCGCGCACTTCCTTCTCGGTCATCTGGTCGCTGCTGACGGTCAGGTCGGCGATGGGCAGGCTGGTCGCGCCGAACTTTACGATGATCGGCGGGAAGACGCCTTGCGGCAGATAGCGGAGCGTGCTGTACGTGAGGCTGGTGATCTCGGCCACCGCCGCGTTCACGTCGTAGGAGGGCTGAAAGTAGATTTTAATGAGGCTGACGCCCGGCAGCGACCGGGACTCGATGTGTTCGATGTAGGACGCCTGCAGGTAGAGCTGTTCAAGACGAAGGGTGATCGCCCCCTCGATCTCGGAAGGCCCCATGCCTTTGTAAAAGGTGACCACGGCGACGACGGGCAGGTTGATTTCCGGGAAGATGTCCACGACCATCTTCTGGTAAGAGACCACGCCCAGGATGACGATGATCAGGCTGATCGCCACCACCGCGTAGGGATTTTTCAGCGACGCACGAACCATGCCGGGTCGGCTCCTTTGTCTCCCTTGGCCGCCATCGAGATTAGTAATCTATTAATTACAAAAAGACAAGTATAAAGTACGCCAATCGTCCAGGTCGAAGCGAATGATCTATTGGGCGGCTCGAAACAGGGCATCATAGATGGATCGTGGGTCCGGGAGCGGCGCCCATCCCAGGATCCCGGCGGAGTCCTCCACATAGGCCTGAGTCCGCATGCCGTTGAGCACGCAGGTGACGCCCGGCGTGGAGGCAAGCACCCACAGGGCTTTCCGAGAGAGAGATTCATTCCGCCTGGATTCGGGCAGCAGGGGGTCGATGACGGCGGAGATGGCGTCGGTCTTGGCCCGGCTCTTCACGGTCGCCTCCCGGCGCAGTTCTTTCAAGAGTGTCAGCAGCTCAGGAATGTACCGCTCGCGCCAGGATTGCCACTGGTCCCCTTGCTCGCCGCGCAGATGTTGCGTGAGGGCGCGCAGGACTTGGTTGATGTGCGGCGCGATCATCTGGGTTTCGATTTGTTCCCAATGTTCCAGGTTCTGGATGCGAGGTCTCAGCCTGGCCAGCTCCTCCGCCCAGTTGAAATAATCCGCCGGGGGCATGCCCTGGCCAGCGTGGGTGACGGACGGGGCGATGGTGCGCCGGTATTCCTCTTCCAGTGTGGCCAAAAGGTCCCGCTGAGTCTCGAATGCGACCGTGGAGGGCTCCAGGGAGAGTTCAGCCAGACGGACCATGCCGCCCCGCTTCGGCTGCATGGCATTGAGTGGCCGGTTCAGCAAGACGGCGAGGCCGGCGGCCCTGGCCTGGTCCAGGACCGTCTGCCGGTTTCCCGCCCCGCAGTTGGGTGTGAGCAGGGCCCCCGATTCGAACAGGTTCATCGGACATTGCACCACGCGCAGATGGTGGCGCAAGAGGCCCAGCCCTTGCGCGGCGGCCCGGGCGGCTTCCAGCATGAAGCTCAGCGACGTGGCTTCCGGGTCGTTGGGCTCCGCCGTGCAGGTGTTGGAGGAGACGCCGTAATATTGGATGCGTCCTGCCTGGACTTGGCGTTCCAGATAGGCGAAGGCCGTTTGGAGTCGGCGGTACAACTCGTTCCGCAGCCGGTCGAGGTCCTTGTCCATTCGATGGGCCGCGTCGGAGAGGAAGTATTCAACATTGTGCAGCAACAGGACATCCAGGGTCTGCAAACCCAACCGATCCAACGACAGTTCTATCTGATCGGCCAGGAATTCCGGATGCAGGCAGTGCCAGATCCCTTCGCCATACTTGACCATCTCCGGGTACGGCTTGCCGGCCTTTTCCCGCGCCTCCGCCAGTTTCAAGTTTTGCCCTTGCACATAGCCGATCTTGGACACGACGACGATCTCTTCGCGGGCCGCTTCGCCTTGCTTGATCAGGTCCGTCAGGACGAGGCCGATGAGGCGTTCGCTGTCTCCGTCTGCGTAGTTGCTGGAAGTGTCGATGACGTTAATACCCTCGCGCAGGGCTTTGAGAAGCGCTTCTCGATGCTCCGGCTCTTCCGTATGGGTGCGGTATCCGCCGAACCCGAGCTTGCTGACGCTGAGCCCGGTAGAGCCGAAGTTCATATAGCCATGCGCTAATCCCTCGGGTGCCCCCGGCCGATTCACCATCCGGACCGCATAGGCGCCGGTGCCACCGGCTGTGGCATGGCCGGGGAGGCGGCTACCAGCAAGGGTTTTCTGTCCTGAGACGGGCGGGTCCGTCGCGGTCTTGTCCGGGCCGGCTAAGGCTGTCGCCACTGCCTGCGGATCGGTGATCGGGCTTTGGCAGGCGAAGTTGCGGCAGATGTAGAGGGCCGCCCGTTCCTGGACCAGGGTTTTCCCGTTCAGCAGCGGATGGCTGGTTGACGGCCCGCTGGGGTCGTGATGGGCGATGATGCGATTGGGCAAGTAGGGACGGTTGGCTGCTGCGCACAGGGCCTCGTAGTCCGGTTTCCCGGGAGTTCCGACCAGCGCCAACTCAACCGGCCCTGCCAGCAGCAGGTCAACCACGGCCAGACTCTTGGCGAAGGCCCGTGGATAGCGGGCCGTCTGGCGGCCATAGGCTCGGATCGCGAGGGTTGCGGCTTCGCGAAAATCGTCTCGCCCATAGTGGAAGGAGAGGCGGGCCAGGGCCGACGCGGCCACGGCATTGCCGCTGGGGATGGCCCCGTCCGGTCCCTCGCGGCTCCGCAGGAGCAAGGCTTCATGGTCCTTGGCCGTGGTGAAGAAGCCGCCCCGCTCTGCATCCGAAAAGTCGGCCAGGATGCGTTCGGCCAAGCGGACCGCATTTTCGAGGTAACGTTCCGATCCTCCCGCTTCGTAGAGGTCAACCAGCCCTTCCGCTAGATAGGCATAGTCTTCGAGATAGGCGGGCAGGTGCGCCTTCCCGGCTCTGGCGGTCCGGTAGAGGCCTCCGTCGGGACGGGAGAGGGCGGACAGCAAAAAGTCGGCGGCCCGCTCGGCCGTCCGGAAGTAACGCGGCTCCGACAAGACCCTGGCTCCTTCGGCCATGGCGCCGATCATCATGCCGTTCCAGGCGGTGAGGATCTTGTCGTCTAAGGCCGGCGGGATGCGCTTACGCCGCTCTTCATAGATCAGCGGTTTCACCCGCTCGATCGTGCGATGCAATTCGTCGGGCTCGACCGCCAACTCATTCGTGACTTCGTCCAGCGGCCGAAGGCGGTTGGGGATGCTGGCCTGTTCCCAGTTGCCGCCGGGGGTGATGTCGTAATAAGCACAGAAGCGTCGAGCGTCTGCTTCGTCGGGGACGACGGCGCGGATCTGTTCCGGCGTCCAGACGAAGAACTTGCCCTCCACGCCTTCGGAATCCGCGTCGGTGGCCGAGTAGAAGCCGCCTTCCGGAGCGGTCATTTCGCGGATAATGTAGTCCAGGGTTTCCGTCGCGATACGTCGGTATTCCGGATTCTGCGTGGCCTGATAGGCTTCAACATAGATGTGGGCCAGCAGGGCGTTGTCGTAGAGCATTTTCTCGAAGTGGGGCACCAGCCACCGTTCGTCGGTAGAGTAACGGGCGAACCCGCCTCCGATCTGATCGTACATCCCGCCGGCCGCCATCGCGTCCAGCGTCTTCCGCACCATCTGCAAGGTCTGCGGGTTGCCGGTCCGCTGGTGGCAGCGGAGCAACAGGGAGAGGCCGGTGGCGGGGGGGAACTTCGGCGCGCCGCCGAACCCTCCGTGACGGGCGTCGAATTCCTCGGCAAACTGGGCGACGGCTGCATCCAGCTCCGCCTGGCCCACGGCCATGGGCGCGCCTCCTTGCAAGGTCTGCTTCAGCCGCTCGGTCAACTGGGCCGCTTGCTGTTGCAGGGCTTCTTGGTCCTTGCGCCAGAACTCCGCGACTTTTTGCAGGACGGCCGGGAATCCGGGCCGGCCCCACTTGTCGGCCGGGGGAAAGTAAGTGCCGGCGAAGAAGGGCCGCTGGTCCGGGGTCAGAAAAACGGTCATGGGCCAGCCGCCCTGGCCCTGGTTGAGCTGGAGGGTGGCCTGCATGTAAATCTCGTCCAGGTCCGGCCGTTCTTCCCGGTCCACTTTGATGCAGACGAAATGTTCGTTCATGAGCGCGGCGATCCGCTCATTCTCGAAGGATTCCCGCTCCATCACGTGGCACCAGTGACAGGCGGAATACCCGATGGACAGGAGGATGGGGCGGTTCAGCTCGCGCGCCTGGCGCAGAGCCTCCTCTCCCCAGGGGTACCAGTCGACGGGATTGTGGGCATGTTGAAGCAGGTAGGGGCTGGTTTCACGGGCCAAACGGTTGGCCGGCCGGTTACTCGATGACATGCGGCACCGTACCATCCGTCAACGAGGCGGGTCAATCGCTTGTGCGGGGCTCAAAATGAAACGGCCCGTAGCGTCGGTGTGAGCCGAGCACGGGCCGTTCGATCGGGAAAGATGGAGGGCAGAAGATTACTTGCCCTTCTTCTCGTCCTTCTTCTCGCCCTTCTTCTCGTCCTTCTTCTCCGCCTTCTTCTCATCGGCCATCGCGTTGCCGACGAACACCGGGGCGGTAAAGCCGCCGAGGAGCATGAGCGCGAACATCGCCATTAGAATCCGCTTCATGAGAGATCACCTCCTTCCACCAACGGTTTACTGACTCGAACCGGGATTAAAACAGGCGTTGAACCTAGACCAAAGTATCGAGGATTGTCAACTACGATTTGTCGATCCCAGGATTATCGGCTTTCGCCGAGGCTTCGTTCGTACAGCAACACCTTCCATCCATCTTCTTCGCTCAGGAACTGGCCGACGATAGGCAGCATGCCGGTGCCGGGGACTTTGCCCGATTGGCCCATGCTTCCGTTCTTCAGCACCCACATCATTTCCCCCGGCGTCCGCACCTTATTGAACGCCGGGTTCGTGAAATTACGCGGCTGGATGGGGAGCACCTTGGCGGCGCCTCCGTCGCCCCTGCCTTCCGGTCCGTGGCATTGAAAACAGGTGCCGCGGCCCAGAAAGATCGCCTTGCCCTCGGCGAGAACCTCCGGGGTGGGGGCGAAGGGGGACTTGTTCGCCTTGGCGGCCGGCAGTTCCGCAGCCGGGACCCGTGGAATTTTGATATCGAACTCGCCGCCCGCCTGCCCATAGCCGGATGGGTCGGCGGCCTGTGCGGCGGTGGACCAGAAAAGCACGCTCCAGCTGACGGCCAGGTACCAAGTCCGACGCTTCATTCTTCCTCCTCGGTGCAGGATGACGCGCGCGCCGGCCGGAGTTAGGCCTCCGTGGCGCACAACGGGGCGGGAGTCTAGCACAGGGCGAAATGTCGAGGCAATCCTGGGCCTGGTCAAGGTCGAAGCGCGGCCGAATATGCTAGAATGCGGCCCACGCCGGTTGAGGCAGACAGGGGAGTCATGGCATTCGACGCGTCGAAACAAGCCAAGTTTCAAGCCCAAATGGCCAGGCGAATCGGGGAGCTCAAGATTAAGACGGAGGACAGCCTCGATTTTGCCATGGACCACATGATGCAAGAGCGGGTGGACAGCTATTTCAAGGTCGAAGAGGGACTGGAAGAGATCGACCGGACCCTGATGTTGATCGAGGAGGAGCTGGCCTACATCCAGGACCAGAGCGGAGCGGTCCGGCTCCAGTCCCGGCTGGAGTTCGTCGAAGACCGGTTCGAGGAGTTCGACAGCGAGATCCGGCAACGTCCGAGGCGTCGTCGCCGCCGGATCAATTTTGCCGACTTCTTCAAGGCGGCCGGCGGCGGCGGTGAGATGCCGGCGGCCCGTGGAGAGATCGGAAGCGTGTCCGAAGCCTTTGCGGTCTTGGAACTGGAGTACGGGAGTTCCATGGCGCAGGTGACCGCCGCGTTCAGGCAGCGAGCCAAGCGCCTCCATCCCGATGCGCGCAAAGGGGATCGGAGCGCGGAGCCGGAGCTCCGCCGAATCATCGAGGCCTATCAGTACCTCAAGGAGCATTTGAGTTTGTCCATGACGGAGCCGCCGCGCGAGGTGTAAGCGGCCGACTTGTGTCGGAGAGAATGCGAGAGCTATGGCCCAGCCCGGCCCTCATTACATTGCCGATCCTGACGCATTGCAGGCGCTCTGCGCCCGTCTGCGGGAACACCCGCGGTTCGCCCTGGATACGGAGTTCGTGGGAGAGGACAGTTTCGTCCCCCGGCTGGAACTCATCCAGGTGGCCGTAGGGGATGTCAGCGCCGTGATCGATTTCCCCGCCATCGGCTCGCTCGGCGACTTTGCGGCGCTGCTCAACGATCCCGGTATCGAGAAGGTGGTGCATGCGGGGCGGCAGGACCTGGAGCTATTCTACGCGCATACGGGGCAGCTGCCGGCCTCGGTGTTCGACACTCAGATGGCTGCGGCTATGGTCGGGTATGGGACGCAGGTGGCCTATGCGCAACTCGTGCAACGCATCGTCGGGGCCAGGCTGGACAAGTCCCACACCCTTTCGAACTGGAGTCAGCGGCCGCTGTCCGCCGAACAGATCGCCTATGCCCTCGACGATGTCACGTACTTGCTGCAAGTCCACGAGCATCTCCATCAGCGTCTCCGGTCGTTGGGACGCCTGGACTGGGCGCAGGAAGAGTTCCGGCGTCTGGAAGCCAAACTGATGGAGGCCTCGTCGGAGGCCGGGCTTCGCTACCAGCGGATCCGCGGGTGGGACGGGTTGAAGCCCAAGTCGGCGGCGGTGCTCCGGGAGTTGGTCCACTGGCGGGAAGGGGAGGCTCGGCGGAGGAATGTGCCGCGGGGACGGGTCGTGCGGGATGAGGTTTTGTTGGAGCTGGCGCGCCGCCAGCCTGCGACCCCGTCCGCCCTGCGCGCGACACGCGGGCTCCATGCCTCGGAAGCGGAGAAGCGGGGCGAAGCGATTCTCGCCGCGATTCAGGCGGGGCTGGCCCTGCCTCCGTCGGAATGGCCTGAGATCCCGCGCGAACGCAAGCCGGAGCCGGAGGCGGCCGGCCTGGTCGAACTGCTCCAAGCCGTGTTGAAGGCCTGCGCGCTGGAGGCCGAGATCGCGCCCAGCCTCTTGGCCAGCGCGGCGGACCTGCAACAACTGGCGGAGGCCAAGGGAAACCGCGAGCAAGTGGATGTGCCGGTCTTGCAGGGTTGGCGTCGGACGCTGGCTGGCGAGACCTTGCTCAACGTGCTGGATGGGCGGACGGCGGTACTGGTGGATGGCCGCAAGGGCCGGCTGACCCTGAAGCCGGAATCAAAGGGAGATGCATGAATTCGGTCGTTCGATCATTTGCCATCTTTGCACTGATGGGATTGATCGGCTGTGTCACGCCTTCCCCATCAAAGCAGGAACTTGAAGCTGCCGACTTTGGGCGATTTCCGAGTGACTATGAGGCTCGAATTAAAGACTACGTCAAGCCAGTACTCTATGATTCCAATTGGGCCCAATACGATATCGGGAAGCCCTATAAGGCAGCGGTTTATCGCCACGTGGTGGGGCTGATCTACGGGCAGATGTGGTTTTTCGGATATGCCGTGGACGCTCGAATCAGTGATCTCAATGCACGCAGGCAGTATGCCGGATGGCGCCGATTTACTTTTCTTTTTCTGGCCGACGGGACCTTGCGTGAGGTCAGGGTGAATGGCGCTCAGCCTGTGGTTGAGCCACCAAAGAATGAAGAACCGATTCGGTACTTGCAATGATCGGCTTGGACAAAAGACGACTATTGCGGCTGAATTCTTCGCTGGCCGTTCTAACCGCTGTCAGCATTGCCAATGGGTTGCTTTCGGCAGCCTGTGCGCCCGTCGGGACGATCAAGGTTGAGGTGGCTGCAGCATCGGGTCCAAACGTGTACCTGGTGGATGCTCGGCCGGTGCGCTGGTTTTCTTGGGATTACTTGGGCGCAGGCGTGGCAGCACATCGTCTTTCAGACGGTAGCTTCGACCCCGATCCGATGACCGTCATGTCGCGCGTCTTCCAAGAAAAACTTTCCCAAAGACTGGAAGGCAAGACGATCATCGTTACGCGGTTCTTGGTCAGTCTGGTTGACGTTGGGGCGAGCAGTCAATCGCTTGGTTTGCCTGGGGAGGCGCTGGGATCAGCCGTTGTTGATCTCGCAGTGCGCATCAACTATGGCTGGATGATCTTCTGTGAATTTGAAGCCAGTCTCGATGGTGAGACATTTAAGGCCGTAGAGACGACCCGCACAGACAAATCCAAAGTCGAGGAAGGCGTCAACAAAGTCATCAAGAAGGCTCTTGACACCGCCGCGAGGGCTATGAATGCTCGCTTTGCTTACCAATTCTAGGCACGTGCCCTGTTCCTAACAGTAATCAGAGCAGCTCCTTGATTCGCTCCGCCGGTCGCGCCAGCATCGCGCGCGCGCCGTTCTCGACCAGCGGTCGCTGGATCAGGTCCAGGTGTGTGAGCATCAGATCGATCAACTCGTCTTCCGATACCTGCTTTTTCGCCAGCCCCAGGGTCTTATAGATGTCGTCTTTAGTCCGGAGGATGTCTTTGGCCGAGAGCCCGGCCTTCTTCAGCAGGCCCTTCAGGAGCGCCTTGGAAAACGGCTGCTCGTAATAATTGACGGAGGTGAACGGCTGCCCGCTGGCCTGGAGCAGCTTAATGGCTTCCCGGCAGGTGCTGCAGGTGGGTTTCTGGTAAATCGTGATCTTCATCGGGCGATCTCCCTCGCTTCGGTCTCTTGACCCGCTTTTTCGGTACGTGATAGATGAACCTCTGGAAGAGGCAAGGGACGCAGTGTATCTCCCGTTGCTGCTTCCCGCTAGCCGATATTGTGGAGTAAGCCTATGCCGACAGCCGGAACCAGTTCAAGCGGGAGTTTTGCCACCGCCCAACCGGGCCAACGGACCCTCAAAGAATTGCGGACGAAACGCAAGGGGCAGCCGGTGTTCGTGGTCGGACATGTGCCCGAACGCAAGGGCCAGGAGGCAGTCTTCGAACTTTTCAACGTACGTCTGGCGGTCGTGAAGTTTTCCGACGGAGCCCTCCTGGGGTTCGATCCGACCGAGCTGCTGCTGCCCACGGAGATCGACGAGGCCGGCGTGGCCTATTTCGAAATTCGGTCTTGTCGCCACTGTGAACAGCCGTTCCCCTTGACTCACGACGAAGCGCAAGCGGACGAGGAGCCCACGGCCTGTCCCGCCTGTTCTGCCTAGTCGGGGCCGGGTCCGCTCAATCCACGAGTGGGCCGAAATCCAAGGCCTTCTTGATCAGACAATCTCCCGCCACGCCCTGAAGCGGCATCGGCAGCATGCCCGCATCCAGCACACGAATGGACACGAGCCGGTACCCCTCCTGATTCTTCCAGGCCTCGGCTTTCAAGGCATGGCAGATTTCCAGTTTCCGCCAGATCAGGTTGTCCAGAATCGGATCGGTGGGGATCAGCGCCGCTTCGACAGACGGTCCCCCGTCGGACACTTGCGCGGTGACTTGCTTCTTGTCTTTGGAGACCTTGGTGACCACGGCAAAAATGATCAGCGGATCCTGCTGCGGCTGCGCCGCCGTGGCCGAAAAGAACAGGGCCGCGGTCGCTATCATTCCCACCCACCATCCATGCGGTGTCATCACTCGGTGCCCTTTCGCTCCTTGGTGATGGAGCCCGGCATCGCCGTTCCAGGTCCGGCTGCGGGCGGCGCGGCCGGACCGCCATGGCCGATCGCGCTGGTGCCGACCTTCTTGGCTGGCGCGCCGGGCGGAGGCGCGATCAGCCTGTCCGGCGAATTCGTGTGAGCAGGCTCGATCCCGTTTCGCATCCATAGGGGCAGCCCCACCAGCAATGCGAGTCCTCCGGCCAGTATGGCGATGCGCAATGAACGACTCATGGATCCTGGTCCTGCGGTAGGTATCGTGCCGGCGGTGCTCTCATGAGTTGGCCAATTCAGTATGCCAATCCGAACTCTGCATTGCAAGGTGGCTGGTTTCTTGACGGTGCGATGGGGGGCCTCTATGATTGAGGCAGAGAGGGGATAGCGAAATGCCGCACGACTTCATGCCCGGCCTGGCAGGGGTGCCGGCCGCCAAATCCGCCGTCAGTGATGTGGACGGGGAGCGGGGGATTTTGGAATATCGAGGCATTCGGGTCGAAGAACTTTGCGCCGGATCTTCCTTTCTGGAGACCGCCTGGTTGTTGCTCTTCGGTCGCCTCCCGAGCCGATCGGAGCTTGAGCGGTTTGTCCGCGATGTGACGCTCCACCGACGGATCAAATATCGCATTGTAGACTTGATCAAGTGCCTGCCAGAGCAGGGCCATCCGATGGATGCGCTGCAAGCGGGCGTGGCGGCGCTGGGCATGTTTTACCCGGGCCGCCAGGTCACCGACGTGGAAAACAACTATTGGTCGGCCGTGCGGCTGATTGCCAAGCTTCCCACGATCGTGGCGGCCTATGCCAGGCTGCGGCGGGGCGACGACTATCTGCCGCCACGCGACGACTTGAGCTTTGCCGAGAATTTTCTCTACATGCTCACGGAGCGCGTTCCCGATCCCGTGCTGAGCCGGACCTTGGATGTCTGTTTGATCCTGCATGCCGAGCACACGATGAATGCCTCCACCTTTGCCGGGATCGTGACGGCCTCGACCCTGGCCGATCCCTATACGGTCGTCGCCTCGTCCATCGGCGCGCTCAAGGGGCCGCTGCACGGGGGGGCGAACGAAGAAGTCGTGCAGATGCTGCGCGAGATCGGTGCCCCCGGCAACGTCAGGCCCTATATCACGCGGCTCCTGGCTGAGAAGCGGAAGGTCATGGGGCTGGGGCACCGGGTCTACAAGGTCAAGGATCCGCGTGCCACCGTGTTGCAGGGTCTGTGCGGGCAGGTCTTCCGGGAATGCGGAACCTCGCCTCTCTACGAGGTGGCGGTGGAGGTGGAACGGGTGTCGGCAGAGCTCCTGGCCGGGAAACCCATCTATCCCAACGTGGACTTCTACTCCGGGATCGTCTACGACAAGATGGGGATGGAGGCGGATTGCTTTACCCCAATCTTTGCGATGGCCCGTGTGGCCGGATGGCTGGCCCATTGGTTCGAGCAACTTCGCGAGAACAAGTTATACCGCCCGGACCAGATCTACGAAGGCGACCACAACCGCCCCTATGTCCCGCTGAGCCAACGCTAGCCCGCACGACCTATGAGTCTCGCTGGCCGTCGTCGATGTCTGTCGGACTCTTGGCCCCGCTGCCGCCTCCGATATTGAGCACTGTCTCATCGACACATAATCTGAGACAGAATGTGTCGCGCCAGTGTCGCAACCACGAAGAACCAGCCTCATCTGTTTCACGTCCAAAGTGTCCGACATATTTGAATTTACAAGAACATTTTAAGTGTGGATATCGTGGCACGTGAATTGATAATGCCAAGTGGCGTATAGGCTTTTGGCTCAAGGGGACAGAGGAGCGCACGCGATGCTAGCGAAAGGCCTCCTGGTAGAGGATCAAAACGGACAAGAATATCTTCTCAGCGTCAACGAGCAGGGTCAAGGCGGGTCGCATGATGTGCGAATCAGTCGACGCGTCGCAGGCCAGTGGGTCTTGATGGGAGTGACGGAGCCGCCAGTCTCCTCCGTACGCGAGGGAGTCATTGGGGCATTGCTGGATTTCTTTACGGGGATTTGCCGCGTTCTCAATCAAAGCGACAGCCGTCGACAGGCACAACGGATGCGACCGGCCGTTCGATCTCGTACGTCCCATTCGTGAGACGGTGCGGTCCCCGATGATTGTGGGTTAAGTGGCTGTAATATCTTGACAAATCATAAATTTGTGGCACAATCCATCGGGAGTCCAGCTCCTGCGGACCTGTCCCGGTCGCACTAGCACTGGAAAGGGCTGATCGTCTCGTGCATTACGAAGACTATTGGGGGCTAAAGCTCTCACCCTTCGAGAACGTCCCCGATCCCAAATTTTATTTCCCCTCGCCGAAGCACGAGGAGGGGCTGCACCGGCTTCTCTACGGCGTGGAAGCGCGTAAAGGAGCGCTGTTGCTTACCGGCGAGATCGGCTGCGGCAAGACGACCCTCAGCCGCCAGTTCATTCAGCATCTGGCCCACGAGCGGTACGACACGGCGCTGATCGCCAATCCCGCCATTGATGCGCAGGAGTTTATCGGCGAGGTGCTATATCAATTCGGGTTGACCGGCAACGGGAGCAAGCTCGAACGGCTGCATCACCTCAACGAGCATCTGCTGGAGAACTTGAAAAAAGGCAAAGACACGGTTGTCATCGTGGATGAAGCCCAGGCGATCAAAGACGACAGCGTCTTCGAGGAACTCCGACTGCTCTTGAATTTCCAGCTCAACGATCGCTTCCTGCTCACGCTGATCATGCTTGGCCAGCCGGAGTTGAACGCACGGATCAACGCCATTCAACAGTTTGCACAACGCATTGCCATCCGGTTCCATTTGCCGGCCTTCGACCTTCAGGAGACCACCAAGTATATGGAATTCCGCCTTCAGACGGCGGGAGCGGACCGCCGGCCGATTTTCTCCCCGGATGCGATCGATTTGATCTTCCGGAGCTCCGGCGGGATTCCGAGAAACATCAACACCATGGCCGACCTGGCGCTGTTGAGCGGATTTCTTGAGCGGAAGGCGCAAATCGACGGGCCGGTCGTCAGTCGTGTCATCGCGGACTTTAACCTGGGGGAGCCGCGTGGTTCGGCTCACTGATCTGATCAGGGGGGCAAAGGCTCCGCCGGGGACCGCAGAGGAGGCAAAGCCCGGAGCCGACGCTGCGCAAGAGGAGAAAGCCGCGTCTCCGGCCGTCGCTCCCCCTGCGCCCGCCGTATTGCCGGTCCAGTTGCGCGCCCTTAAAGAGCAGATTCAACGTCAAGCCGACCCTTCGGTGGCAGTGCCTGCGCCGCCGACGCCGCAAGCGGCTCCGCCGGCCGGACCGCGGACGATGGCGCTCGAAGCGGCAATTCTCACGGCGCCGCCGCCCGCGCCGATGACTTCGGCTACGCCGCTCACGCAGCCCAGAACTGCGGTGCTGGAGTTGCCGCCGGATCTGACCGGTTTTACCACGCAAGCGGCCGTCTCCGCGGCGTCACAGGTGGATTGGTACGGCAAGGCGGAAGCGGCTCTTGCGGGGATCGCGACGGCTGTCAGTAAGCAGCGCGCCTTGTCGCTCGGCGATCTGCCGCAAATCGCCGAAGGCTTGGCCGAGTCCCTCGCGGTCGATGACCGCCTCCTGGTCCGCGCGATCTCTCACCAAAGCGGTCCTTCGCTGATCGGCAACATGGTGCATGTCGCCATCTTCGGCGTGAAGATCGGCATGGGACTGGGCTATCGTCCGGATGAACTGGCCAAGTTGGCCTTCGCGGCGCTCGTGCACGACATCGGGATGTTTCAGTTGCCCGAAGCGATGTTGGAAGAGACGGGCCGGTGGACGGAGGAACAGGTCGAATTGCTGCGCCGACATCCTCACACCGGATCCGATCTGCTCAAGCAGGCCGCCAAAGCCCATCCCTGGCTCCCCGAGATCGTGCTGCAGGAACACGAGCGAATCAACGGCTCTGGCTACCCGAAGGGGTTGCAAGGGCCGCAGATCCACGAGTTCGCACTGGTTATCGGACTGGCGGATGTGCTCGATGCCATGCTGCGATCGCGGGCGACCAGGAAGGCCCTGCTCCCGCATGAGGCGGTCCGTCTGCTCTTGTCGCGCGAGAAGTCCGGCTTCCCCACGCGTCTCTTTAAAAGCCTTCTCCAGCAGTTTTCGCTGTTTCCGGTGGGCACCTGGGTGAAGTTGACATCGGGCGAGATCGGCGAGGTCTTCCGGTCGAACCCGCGCTTCCCCTTGCGTCCCGCGGTGAAGATCATCATCGACCAGAGCGGGCAGCGGCTGCGCGAGCCCAAGGATCTGGACTTGAGCGGATCTCCCTTGGTCCATGTCGCGGAGATCGTGGATGCGTTGCAGCTCGTCTGACGGCATACTCCCGTCACGAAGGAGCGACCACCGACTGGTTCCCATGGCTGGTGGAACGCTGGATGCGATGAGATCGAGCAGCCTAATCGCGACGACGGCAATGCTTTTTTTGGTCCTGGGGGCGCTCGCCGGCTGCTCGAGTTGGAGCGGCGTCATCCAGCCCACCGTTCCCAAGAACGCCTCGTCCGTCTATGTCATTCCCGACACCGAGGAACCGGTCGACGCAGCCGGATTAACCGAGCCTGCTCCGAGGCAGGACCCGGAGGATATGCTGGAGCCGGGGGACGCGCTGGACATCGTCGTTCGCCGGGGGGCCGGGGAAGAGAAGTATCAGGCTGTGGTTCGGGCCAACGGCAATATTACGGTGTCGTTCCAGGATATCAACGTCAAGGGGCTGACCGAGGGAGAGGCGGAGGAAAGGATCAATCAAGCACTGTCCCGGGTCATCAGAAACCCCAGCACACAATTGCGGATCATGCAAAAGGTGTCGGGGCGTCCCAAGAGCATCTACCTGATCGGGGAAGTGAGGCAGCCGGGAAAATTTCCGCTGACGCGGCGGATGACGCTCCTGCAGGCGATCGCCGTGGGGAACGGTTATACCGATGTGGCGATGACGGAGCGGGTCGTGCTGATTTCCAAGCGGGAAGGGCGCAAGCCGTTGATTCGAGTCGTGAACATGAAGGCGGCCTTGATCTCGGCGGACCAAGCTCCGGATCTGTCTTTGAACGAGAACGATATCATTTTCGTTCCGCGGAGCGAAGCCGGAGACTTTTACAATTACTATATCAAAGTGGCGTTGCCCATCGTCACCCAGGTGGTCAACGCGCTCAACTCGGTGTTCATCGGTAAAACTCTGGATCAGGCTTTCAGGGTTCCTGTGGACCAGCCGGTCACGCCGGCCATTCCGGTCTGTTGGGTCGCCGGCGTGCTCTACGGCGAGCAGGCCTGGCAGACCAAGATGCTCCGCTGGTACATCGTCGGGCCGTTCTCCGACCATTGGGCCGGCCGGGCCTTTGCGGACCTCTATCGCGCCTATGGAAAGCAAACGGCCCGGGTCTTGGAACGGCACCCCCGCTTGCAGGCGCTGGTCCGCCCTCTGTTCGACCGGCTCTTGATTCAGGCCGTTCGGGCGGCAGGGGACCGCCCGGCGCAGGCGTTCCCCGTCGCTCGATCGGCAAACATCCGGGACCACCGTTAGCGGAACCCTATGGCGCAATACGACCTCAATCTTGTCGACTTCTGGCTGATCGTCCGCCGCCGGAAGCTCATCATCCTCTTCACGGTGGTCCTCGTCGGAATCTCGACCGCAACCCTGCCCTATCTCGTCGGCCCGGCTCCTGTGTTCAAAGCCTCGGCTCGGGTCAAATATGAACGGTCCACGACCGCGTCCGGCCTGTTGCAGGAATCTATCGGCGCGGTCGGGGAGGGGAGCGATATCGCGACGCAAGCCGAGGTGATCAAGAGCTTCAACGTGATCGAGCGGGTCGCTAAGGAAATGAATCTAATCGACAAGACCCTGGAGTCCAAAGACGTCCGCGGGAATCATGAACTTCTGGGCATAATTTAGGACATCCAAGGGCATATCGAAGCCTCGCAGGAGGGGAGCACCAACATCATCAAGATCACGGCGACGGCGGGCGATCCCAGGACCGCCGAACGGTACGCGACCTTGTCGGCCGACGCCTATCGCGAGGAGAACATTTACAACCGGAACCGTCAGGTGATCGAGGCGCGGCGTTTCGTCGAGGGGCAGTTGAAGAACCTGGCGGCCAGTTTGCACGAATCCGAGCAGGCGCTTCGGGAGTTCAAGGAGCAGGAAGGGCAGGTGTTCGTCACCGAGGAAGCCAAGCAGGCCCTCGAACAGTACAACAAGCTGGAAGGGGAGCAGGAACGGTTGTCGCGGGTTCGAAAGGAGGTAACGGCCCAACTCCAATCGCTGAAGGAGAGCAAGACCGTCGTGCAGGAGACGCAGAGCCGCGTCTACTCCGACGAGGTGGAGGCGCTGATCAGCAAGCTGAACCAGCGTATGTCGGACCTCACCCAGGAGCGGGATCTGCTGTTGATCAACTATACGTCCGAGCATGCCCTCGTGCGCGAGCTGGACCGCCGGATCGTGAACGTCAAAGGCGAGATGATCCGGGAGTTGGAAGCCAAGCTCAGGACCTTCGATGAACGGGAGCGGGCGCTTCGGGAGTCCATCGTGCGATACAAGGAGCGATACCTCAGTCTGCCCCAAGCGGCAATCCAATTGGCGCGGCTCGAGCGGGACGTCATGGTGAACAGCAACCTCTATGCGGCGCTCAAATCCAAGCACCAGGAGTTCATGATCAAGGGCGCCGAGCAGATCGAAGAGGTGACGATCATCGAGCCGGCGCCGCTGCCGACCCGCCCGACGAATGCGCCGAACCTGCCCTTGAACGCATTTCTGGGCATACTGATGGGCGGCATGGTCGGACTGGTGGCGGCCTTTCTGAAGGAATCCTTCGACACCTCCATCGGCACGATCGAAGAGGTCGAGGCGTACCTGAAAGTGCCGGTGCTGGGCGTCATTCCGAGGATGAACCGCAAGGAGATCGAACGAGAAATCCAGATGGGCTTCCAGGAAAAACTGGACCGCGAAACGCTGGACCTCTATTGCCACCTGGTGGCCCTGTTCGATCCGCAATCCCCGCTGGCGGAGGGGTACCGTTCGCTGCGCACGAATATTCAATTCGCGGGCGGGATGCAGGGGAATCGGGTGTTGGCCTTCGTCAGTGCCGGCGCGCAGGAAGGCAAATCCACCAGCGCGGTCAATCTGGCGATCGCATTGGCTCAGGACGGTAAACGGGTGTTGCTCGTCGATGCCGACTTGCGGAAGCCCACCATCCATGAACGGCTGGGCTTGGAGCAGATACCGGGTCTGAGCGAGGTCATCCTCGGCGCGGTGTCCTACCTGGAGGCGATCCGCACCGTGACGGACCTGATGTTGGGCAAGTTGGGGGTCGAGCAGGTGATCAATGCCCCCGGCATCGACAACCTCAACATCCTTCCCTCCGGAAAACGCCCGGACAATCCGGCCGAGTTTATGAATTCCCCGAAGCTGACCGAACTTATCGACACCGTGCGGAAGGAGTACGATATCGTGATTTTCGACTGCCCGCCCATCCTCCCGGTCACGGACGGCGTGACGCTGGGCTCCAAGGTGGACGGGGTCGTGATGGTCTACCAGGTCGGCAAGGTGGGACGCAACGCGCTCAAACGCGCCAAGTCGCTTCTGGAAAACGCCCACGCCTCGTTGATCGGGATCGTCTTAAGCAACGTCAGCGCCGAGCTCACGCCCGATTACGAAATGTACCGGTATAGCTACAAATAGCCGCTCCTCACAGGCAGGCCGTCGAACATGGACAGCGCGCGTATCGGACCGATAGAACTGGTGGTACTCGTCGTGCTGGCGGTCGGGATGGGCGTGGCTGTGACCAGCGGCCAGTCGACGATGATGGTGGCCGCCGTGGCCGGCACCGCCTTCATGATCGCGGCGTTCCTCTCCACCCGCCTCTGCCTCTACTTCCTCGTCTATTCCATGCTGCTCGGCCCCGAACTCGAGTTCGGCGGGGAATTCACCGGCGGAGCGACGGGCAGAAAAGGCCAAGCGAGCCTGGGGCACGGGATGACCCTTCGTTTGGACGATTTTCTGCTGGTCATCGTCGGATTGATCTGGCTCATCAAGGCCGCCATCCATAAGCAAGAGGCGCCTCTCAAGCATACGCCGCTGAACGGCCCGATCATGCTCTATGTGGCAGCCTGCGCATTCGCCACGCTGATGGGAGTCTTTTCCGGCCGCGTGAAGCCCCTGCCGGGCTTCTTCTTCAACTTGAAGTACTTCGAGTATTTCTTCCTGTACTTCATGGTGCTCAACGTGGTGGAGACCAAAGACCAGGTCAAGGGGTTGATCACCGCCAGCCTGTGGACCTGCTTGTTCGTCTCGCTGTTTGCGCTTGCCCAGATTCCAAGCGGGGACCGGGTGTCCGCGCCCTTCGAAGGGAAAGAGGGCGAGCCGAACACCCTCGGCGGCTACCTGGTCTTCATGTTGTCGATCGTCGCCGGCTTGTTGATGACGCCCGGTGCGGTGCAAAAAAAATGGCCTTTATTGGCGCTGGTTTTCTTCGGCGGATTTTCGGTGTTGGCCACGTTATCGCGCTCGTCCTATCTGGCGGCCGCCGTCGTCCTGGTGGCGATCGTCGGCAAGATGAGCTACAAGCGGCCCTTGCTGTTCTCCATCATGTTCATGGTGCTGGCCGCGTCGCCCTGGTGGCTGCCGAAACCGGTGACGGAGCGCGTCTTCTTCACGTTCACCCAGGCCGCGGAAAAGGGCCAGGAAAAGGTGGCCGGCATTAGGGTGGACACGTCCACCTCCGAACGGATCCGCAACTGGGAGCAGGCCATGGACTCGTTTAAGAAGTCTCCCATCTATGGAATGGGCGTGACCGGGGCGCGATATTTTATCGACGGCATGTATCCTCGGACCCTCAGCGAAACGGGCCTGTTCGGACTGGCCTCGTTTCTCTGGCTCTGCTGGATGGTCTTCCGTGTCGGGTGGACCTCCTACCATGAAGTCCGCGACCCCTATTTCGAAGGCATCGCGCTGGGATTCCTGTTGGGGCATCTCGGCATTTTGACGCACGCCATCGGCGGCAACAGTTTCATCATCGTCCGCATCATGGAGCCCTACTGGCTGTTCGCGGCCCTGGTCATGAAAAGCTATATGTTGAGTCAAAGCGCTCCGGAAGAGGGCGTCGAAGCAAGAGGGACGCCGTCCGTGGAGTTGTCGGAGGCTAAACCCGGCCTTGCATGGAGTCCCGGGATTCGCCGCGCCTAACAGGATATAGGAAAGACCTCCAACCTCGTTCTCGGTGGCGCCCGTGGGAAAGGCGCATTTTTTTCGCGCCGGGATTGGGCGGGTGAGAAACGGCCTTATCGGACGTTATGAAGAGTTCTCCGAAGGCATGACGATGGGTGCGTCTATACTTGCCCTGAGACGCCGACACGCTTTGCAATAATCCGCTCGGCTCGACCCGGTTTCGCCGACATGGCGGATGCGTGCGGAGCGGCGGCCGACTCGGTTCTTTGTCGGAAAAGCAATGCGTCGTCAACCGGCGGTGAGGCCGACGAGACGAATATGACGAGCCATCGACCGAACGACGATATACTGCTGTCCGTGGTGATTCCCATCTACAACGACGCGGACTGCCTGGAAGAGCTCTCTCGCCGGCTTCGCGCCGCGCTGTCCGGCGCCGGGATCGAAGACTATGAAGTGATCTTCGTCGACGACGGGAGCCGGGATCGTACGCGCGTGACGCTCCGGCGGCTGTGCGGGGAGGATCCGCGGGTCAAACTGATCGGGCTGTCGAGAAACTTCGGCCATCAATTTGCGATCACCGCCGGCTTCGATTGCAGCCGTGGGGAGGCCGTCCTGGTGATGGACGGCGATCTTCAAGATCCGCCGGAAGTCGTGCCGGAGTTCGTCGCCAAGTGGCGGGAAGGGTTCGATGTGGTTTATGGGGTCCGGCTTGAACGTGCCGGGGAGTCGCCGTTCAAGAAATGGACGGCGATCTGTTTCTACCGCCTCCTCCGGAAGTTGACGAATACCGAGATCGCCCTGGATGCGGGCGACTTCCGACTGCTGAGCCGGCGCGCGATGGACAGCTTCGGGCGGCTCAGGGAGCGGTCGCGTTTTGTGAGGGGGATGGTCAGTTGGCTGGGCTATCCCCAGGCGCCGGTCTACTACAAGCGGGCGCAACGTTGGGCCGGCACGACACATTATCCTTTCCATAAAATGGTCAAATTGGCCCTGGACGCTATTGTGTCGTTTTCAGACGTGCCTCTTCGGATCGCGAGTTGGAGCGGGTTCGTGGGCGTCGGGGCGTGCCTGGTCTATCTCGCCTATGCGATCACGGCCAAACTTCTGTGGGACCAGCCGGTTCGGGGCTGGGCCTCGCTGGTGGCGATCACTCTTTTGATCGGCTCGGTGCAGTTGGCTGTCTTGGGCGTGATGGGCCAGTATGTCGGGCGTATCTACGAGGAAGTGAAGGGCCGCCCCCTCTACTTGGTGCAAGAGCGCATCGGGTTTGCCGATGCCGAGGAGCCGGCCCGGGACCGACATGCGATGCGGTAGGCGCTTCTGCCGACCGACGTGCGATGTCGTTGTCCGAACGATGGAATGGATGAACCGATATGAGCGAATTCGACCGGTTTGCCTTGAGCTATAAGGAGGTCTTGGACCAAGACCTGACCATCTCCGGTGAAACATCCGAGTATTTTGCCGAGTACAAGGCCAGATTCATGGTCCGAGAGGCGGTGGGGCCTGGCTTTTCCGGCAAGGTGCTCGATTATGGCTGCGGGGTCGGGCTTCTTTCGGAAATTCTGAACAAGCATCTCCCTGCCTGTACCCTTCACGGGTTCGACGTGTCTTCCGAGAGCATCGGGAAAATCGGCGCCGGCCTTCGTGCCCGCGGATTGTTCACGGCCAAGGACCAGGACCTTGACGACGATTACGATGCGATCATTGTGTCGAACGTGATGCATCATATTTGTCCTGAAGATCGGCAGGCAACGATCTGTCGATTGCGTTCGCGCCTGGCACCAGCCGGTAAACTGGTGATGTTCGAGCACAATCCTTTGAATCCCTGCACACGATGGGTGGTGCGCCACAGTCCCCTAGACAAGGAAGCCATTCTGTTGCCTCGAGGGGAAGCGCTGGCCTACCTGCGCGACGCCGGACTGCGCGTGACCCGCCGAGCCTATATCGTCTTTTTCCCGCGTCCCTTGGCATGGCTCCGGGCGCTTGAACCCTGGCTGGCATGGCTTCCGGCTGGGGCGCAATATGCCCTGGTCGCCGAGGGAGGGCCGCACAATGGCGATGGTCTGGGCGGTCCACGCCATTCATGACCGGCCAGATCAGAACCATCTGGACCCTGGCCGCGCTCGGCATTGCGTGGGGCGCGCTCCTGTGCGCCTACCAAGGCGTCATGCTCGAGTCGGACGACGTCCTCTATGCTCGTCTGGCCTCCGATCTGGCCCAAGGCCATCCCACCTTCGCGATCAACCCCCATACCTATCGACTGGGGTATATCGTCCCGCTGGCGGCTTTGTACCATGTCTTCGGCATCCATGAGTGGACCACGGTGGCGTTTCCGCTCCTATGCGGCCTTCTGACGGTCCTACTCGCCGCTTATGCGGCCGACCGGCTGTACGGACGACGGGCTGCGTTGGTCGCCGCGCTCCTCAGCGGCTTCAATCCGATGCTCTATCGGTCGGCCTCGGTGGGCATGCCAGATGTTCCGGCCGGTTTTCTGTATGGAGTCTTCGTCGTCGGCTGGCTCCTCGTCGTCGCGGATCGCGTTGGGTGCGCTCGAACCTGGGCTCTGCTGTCCGGCCTGGCCGGCGCATGGGCTGTCGCCACGCGAGAGAGCACCGCGCCGATGGTGCTTGTGACCCTGGCCGGATTCTTGATGGTCGGCTGGCGCGGAGGGACATTGCAAAAATTTCCCTTCAGGGATTGGCTGTTGGGCTGTTGCGTAATCGGGATCCCCTACCTGTCGTATCTCTGGTGGCACACAGGAACGCCCTTCTATATGTTGAAGGCGGCCCAAGGAGGCTTCGCCTTCGCTGGCGTCCCCTGGCTGCATCAGCTCGAAGGGTTTCCGCTGGTGGCGAGGCTGACCGGGCTCACCATCTTCCGCGCGAGCCTTGAAGGGTATTTGTTTGCCGTGCTGCCGGTCTTGCTCGCGGCGGCAATCGGAGGCCTGCCGGGGGGCGACGGCCCCTCTAATCTCATCCGCCGGCATTTGTTGGTGGCGATCGTCTCGCCGCTGGTGATTCTCAGCCACTTCTCGACCACCCTCAGCCAATGGGCGCCGGTCCACCTCGATCTGCGTTTCGGCAGCCCCCTCATCGCACCGGCCGGAATATTCGCCGCCGCCGCCTCCCTTCGGTTGCCGGAGGTGCCCCTGGCCAAAGCCGCGCGGATAGGAGTTGGGCTCGTCTTGTTGGCCGCGATCGGTCTGGTGGGGGTGAGCTGGACACGCGACAATCATTGGAGTCTCATCGGCGGTCTGGCTTCGGTCGCCGCGTGCCTGGCCGTGTTACTGGCGAAGCGGCTGCCGACGGTGGTCTTGCCCGCGTTGACGGTTGCGCTGTTGATGGCCAATTGGGGGTGGCACTTCACGCACGTCTATGCCGAGGAGGCCGCGCGCAATCGTGCGATCAGGCAGGATGCCGAGGTGGTTCCATGGAACCCGGCGCTCCCCATTTTGACCGACCCGTTGGCTGCGAGGATGCTGCTGTATCTGCACCGGTTCGACGAGGCGCCGATGGTGGCGACCTGGAAAGGCACGGGCGAGATCGGTCGGCCCTTCTATTGGGAAGCACGGTTGGATGGGCCATGGGCTGGCCCATACCTGTTGGTCTGGCATAGGGGAGAGGCCGCCGTGCAAACCCAGCGCTGGTATGGGCAGATGCCGCCGTGGGTGTTCCAGGAACTGGCCCGAGGCCGGCTTATCCGCCCGTTTCTCGATGAGAGCACCTTCGTGCCTGCTTTTCCATCTTTCGACAGGCCGAGGACCCTGTCCGATGAGTATCAAACGTGGCCGCAGTCCGGGATCTATCTGATCGAAGGCGCGCATGGAGACTGATGCGCCGCGATCGGCGCCGCCCGGAGGGTACGATGAACAGCGTTACAACCCGGCGATGCGCCGCGTGTGGCCCTGGCCAGCCCTGCTCCTGGAAAGTGTTGCGGGGTGGATGCAGGCGTTGCCGGGACGGGTCTGGCTGGACGGAGCCTGCGGCGAAGGGCACTTGGGGCGATTGATCGGCACGAGCAAATGCCTGGTGGGTCTGGAAATCGACCCGCAGCGGCTGACACTCGCTCAAGGCCGTCCATACCGCCTGTTGTTGCAAGGCTCGTTGGCCGCCATTCCTCTCGCGGATGCCAGCTTGCACGGTATTGCCAGCGTAGAGACGTTGGAGCACGTGTCCCATCTCGACCGAGTCCTCAAGGAATGTGCGCGGTGTCTATGTGGCGGGGGTTATATGATAGTCACGGTGCCATCCGTCACACTACGCAGCTGGTGGCAGATGCGCCAGACCGGGCACCCCGTATATTGCAGCGAGCGGGAGCATCTGCGGGAACTGTCCTCCGTTCCGATCCGGGGGTTCCCGCACATGTTCGAGACCTGGAAGGAGTTCGAACGCCGATTCGAGGGCCACGGGTTCGCCATTGTACGGACCGGGGGGCTGGGGTTTCTGTTTCCCATGTGGACGGGACGCCTGGCATGGGTCGAGCGCGGCATGAATCTGCTGTATCGGGAGTCGTGCAATAGCTGGGTGGGCCGGCTGCCCATCGTGCGACGCTTCCCCTACTATCGGATATATCTGCTTCGCCGGAGGGAGGCTCCATGATGCCGGCCTTCCCGCGTCGGGTATTGACCTGCCTGCTCTATGCCTATTGGTGGCTACACGGGCCCGGTTTGGGCTTCGTGCTTCGGCGTCGCCGCTCAACGATCCACCTCACCCGCTTTTATATGTACCGACGATTGCGAGATGTGCTGGGGCCGCTGCCGTCAGGCGGGCGTGTGCTCTCGATCAGCGGGCGCGGCCCCATCGTGGAGATGCTCGCGCGCCAGGGGGTGGAAGTGGTGCAAACGGCCTATCCGGGGGTCGATATCCATGCCTTGCCCTATCCGGACCGGAGCTTTTCCGCCGTCATCTCGGATCAGGTGCTGGAGCACGTACAGGATCCCGCGAAGGCGGTCCGCGAAACGCTGCGCGTCCTGGCCCCGGGTGGACTCCTGGTGCACACCAGCTGTTTCCTGAATCCCGTGCATCGGCATCCGGTCGATCTCTGGCGGTTCACCCCGGAGGCGCTCCGTGACCTTGTGGGCCAGGCGGAGATCGTCGATTGTGGGGGATGGGGCAATCGGTCGGCCCTGTTGCTGATGTTCATGGGGGTCGGGCAACACTTGATCCCCGACCATCCGGACCATCCTTTGCATCGGATTGCGACGTACAACGATCCGGCCTATCCGATCGTCACCTGGGTGGTGGCGCGAGCGTGAACCCTACCGCGTCATCTCGTGCCGCCGTCATTGCCGGCGGTCTCTGGGTCGGATTGGGATTCGTCGGGCAGCAGGGCATCTCCTTTCTCCGCACGCTCGTTCTGGCTCGGTTACTGACGCCGGAAGACTTCGGACTGGTCGGCATCGTGATGCTGACGTTGTTTGCCGGATTCATGCTGACCGAATGGGGGATCGAGAGCGCGCTGATTCAACGGTCCGAGCTCCGCCCGGAGGCCGTAGACACGGCCGGGACGCTGATGTTCCTGCGCGGCTGTGGACTGTTTTTGCTGATTCAGGTCGCGGCGCCATGGATCGCGGCGGGCTTCGATCGTCCCGACGCAACGAGTTTTCTACGGGTCGGGGCCGTCAGCTTTTTGCTCGTCACCGTGCCGGCGGTGCCGGCAACCTTGCTCTTGCGCGACCTGCGCTTCCGAGATCGGACCATGCTGGACACCGGACGCGATGTCTGCGGCTTGGTCTGCGCGATCGTTCTGGCTTGGTGGCTGGGCAATGCCTGGGCCTTATTGCTCGGGTTGCTGTTCGGGCAATTGGCAGCGGCGATAGCTGTCTGGTTTCTTCGGCCGATACGCCCAAGGTGGCGGCTGGACCGAGCGGCGCTGCGAGAATATGGGCAGTTCGGCCGGCACTTGTACGCCAGCGGCCTGATGGCCTACGTGGTCACCAAGGGCGACGACATAGTGGTGGGAAAGGTGCGGGGCGTGAGGGAGTTGGGCCAATACCAGGTTGTCTTCGGGATTGCGGAAATGCTCACCCGCGGATTGAGCGAAACGGTGAACAAAGTGGTGTTCCCCGCCTATTCACGCCTCACGGGAGAAGGACGCAGCCTGGCCACGGCCTTCGATGAGGTCTGGCGTCTCCACTTGTTGCTCCTGCTGCCGATTGCATCGGTGTTGATTCTGTTTCCGGTCGATTCCGTGGCGCTGCTGCTCGGCTCGCAATGGCTGACGGCGGCGGTGCCTTTTGCGGTCCTCGTGTTGGCAGAAACCCTGCGGGCCTTGGCGGCCGCTTGCGGAGTCCTCATCCTGGCCGGGGGACGGACCGTCTATCTGTCGCGGATTAAACTGGTCGAAGTGGTCTGTTTCGGTCTGTTGATTGTGCCGATGACGACCCGGTGGGGGATGAGCGGCGCGGCCGGTTGTCTGGTGGCGGTCTATACTCTCAGCTTGATCGGACACGTCGTCGGAGCCCGGCAGGTGGAACGGGCGGTGGGCGCCGTCTTGGCCCGCTCCGGAGAGCCGGTCCTCGTGGCCGCAGTCCTGTCCGGTGTCGCCTGGGGCCTGGTGGTCGGCATGCAGATGCCGGCGGCTGTCGGGGCGGTTGCGTGGCTCCTGCTCTGGAGCGGGTATGGATGGTATCGACAGGGGGGATTGCTTATAATGCTGTGGGATTCTATTCGCGCGAGGCCGTAGCAAAGCATTCCCTATCCAACAGCGGGTCTTATCGTGCGCATTGCGTATGTGGCTTTGATCGAAATTGACGTGGCCAATGCTTGCTTGATCCATACCCGGGAGATCGGCGAGCAGTGGGCCAGATTGGGACACGAGGTCACCGTCCTCTTGCCGAAGCCTCTGCGGAAGCAGGCATGGTCGGGGGTCCGGCACGCCTGGGTGCGATGGTGGGGGTTTGATTGGCCAAGGCAGCTGGCCTTTATTGGGGAGAGCGCCTGGCGATTGATCCGCTTGCACCGCGCCAGGCCGTTCGATCTTTTGTACGTCAGGGAACTGACGGTGCGCCCCGGGCTAGCCTGGCTGCTGAGGCGCATGCGGTTGCCCTACTTCGTGGAGGTCAATGGCTGGGTGCTCGACGAGATGCGAATGATGGGCGCATCTGCGCGGGCGCTCAGGGTCGCTCGGCGTACGCAGGGGCGAATCTTGTCGGGGGCATCCGGCATCGTGGCCAGCACGACGGGCAATGCCGACAAGGTGATCCGCGAGTACGGCATTCCAACTGAACGGGTGATGGTTCAGGAGCTCGGGACGAATGCGGAACATTTTTTGCCCGGCGACCGCAGACGCGCCCGTCTTGCCCTGGCCCTGCCTCAGGAGGGGCCAGTGATTCTATTTGCCGGCAGCTTCCATCCGCACCATGATTTGAGCACGATGGTAAAGGCCTTCGCTTCATTAGGGGAGGCGGAACAACGGCCGTGGCTGTTGCTGGTGGGATACGGGACCACCTGGGATGCGGTACGGAAACAATGCGAGTCGTTGGGGATTGCCGACCGAGTCCTCTTGCCCGGCAGCCGTCCCTATGAGGCGATGCCCCTGTATTTTCAGGCAGCCGATATAGCCGTATTGCCCCTGACCGGGGCGAATATCCGTCAACGGAACGGATGCATCACGCTGAAGCTCTGGGATTATATGGCGGCGGGGTTGCCCGTACTGGTCACGGATTTTCAGGACACGCCAAGCGCGGCGATCCTTATGGGCAAAGTATACAGCGTCAAGCCTGAGGACCCGGATGCGATGGCGGCCGGCTTGCGGGATCTGCTCAGGCAAGAGAATCTGCGCAGGCGGCTAGGCCAGACAGGCCTTGACTATGTCCGAAAACACCGGACCTGGCGGCAGGCTGCAGAGGACACGCTTCGGTTCATTGAAGACCGGCTGGCAACGACGAGATCTCATCGGCCGTAGGGCCAGGGCAGCCGATCGGGCTGCAAGGCGTAAGGTGGGAACCCTATGTGCGGGATTGCCGGCATCGTGGCTCCGGGTCGTCCGGCGGCCTTCCTGGCGGAGCGGGTCGAGCGCATGGGGCTGGCAATGACCCATCGCGGGCCCGACGGCCAGGGCCGGTATGCGGCCGACGGCATCGCCCTGGAACACAGGCGGCTGGCGATCATCGACCTCTCGGAGGCGGGCCGGCAGCCCATGACGAATGAGGCCTGTGCCGAGCGCGGTCGTAGCAAGGGAACTCTGCGCCTGGTGGTCAACGGGGAAATCTACAACTATCGCCGGCTCCGCGACGAACTGATCGCCCGCGGCCATGCCTTTCGCAGCACGTCGGACTCGGAGGTGGTCCTCCACCTCTACGAAGAGTATGGCGACGACTGTCTGTCGCGGCTCGACGGGATGTTTGCGCTGGCCCTGTGGGACGAGCCTGCGAGACGGCTGCTGCTGGCGCGGGACCGGTTCGGCATCAAGCCCTTGTATGTCGCTCAACGGGGGGAGACCCTCTGTTTCGCCTCCGAGCTGACCGCGCTGGTGCAGAGCGGCCTTGTGGCAGCCGTGGTGGCGCCGGAGGCCCTCTATGCCTATCTGGCCTTTTCCTATGTGCCTGCCCCCCAGACCATCCTGAAGGGCATCGACAAACTGTTACCGGCCGAGTCGGTTGTGTGGGAGGGGGGCAAACTGGAACGGCGAATCTATTGGGAGCCCCGACCGACAGCCGTTCTCGATTCGCGCAGGGACGCATTGGCCGAGTTGGAGCATCGGCTGGAGTCCTCGGTCCGGGATCATCTGGTGGCCGATGTGCCAGTCGCCGCCTTTCTGTCCGGCGGAGTGGATTCCTCCACGATCGTGGCGCTGGCGCAACGGCGGCATCGGATGCAGACATTCTGTGTGTCGTTTCCAGGGACCGACGTGGATGAAGCGCCGTTTGCGCGGCTGGTGGCCGACCATGTGGGCGCCCGGCATCATGAGGTGGCGCTCGGTCTTGATCCTGCGGCGTTGTTGGTCCAGGCGGTCGCCCGTATGGACGAGCCCTTTGCCGACTCCTCGGCGTTGCCGACGTTCGCGGTCTGCCGGGCGGCCCGGGAACTGGCCACCGTGGTCCTCTCGGGAGACGGAGGCGATGAGGTGTTCGGCGGTTATACAGGCCGTTACCGGGTGGCGGCGATGCAAGCAGCGCTGCCGGGACGAAGCCACCTGGCTCGCTGGCTTCGCAGCGTGCCGCCCTGGCGTTCCGGACGGCGCAGCTCCTTGCCGGCGATGCTGGACCTCGCGGCCCTCCCGGATGCCGAGCGGTATCTGTGCGAACGTCAAATTACCACCCCCGAGGAGCGAGCGTGCCTCTTCGGTCAGACCGCTAGTGTCCCCTACGAACGGGCGTTGCGGAACGCGCCGGCCCTGGCGATCCGCCAGGCGACGGGATGGCATCCGGTGCACCGGGCCCTGTGGATGGACCTGGCCACGTCGCTGGCGGACGATATGCTCACCAAAGTGGATCGTATGAGCATGGCCCACGGGCTGGAAGTGCGGGTCCCGTTCCTGGACCATCGCTTGGTGGAGTTCGCCCTGTCGCTGCCGCCCTCCTGGCTAGTGAGCCCTTGGCCCGTCGAGGGGAAACGGTTGCTGCGGAGTTTCGCGGCGCCGCTCTTGCCGCCCGGTCTTCTGAATCGTCCCAAACAAGGGTTTGTCGTGCCGTTGAATCGCTGGCTGCAGGACGCCTTGCTGAAGATGTTCGATGACGGGTGCTTGGGCGCCGACTCCGAAACGGCCCGATGGATGGACCGTCGGGCCGTTGCCGCGCTGCGGCAGGCTCCTTTTGCAGCGGCGCCGCGGCAGGAGTTGTATGCGCTGCTGGTCCTGGAACTCTGGCTCCGACGCGTGAGGCCCGGTCATGCGTAGCGGCCCGGAAGGGACCGGCCGAATGAAAATCAAGGGAAGCGCCCTATGTCCGTTTGTTCAACCAGTGGAGCCTGAAGAGCCTTATGCACTATCGTGACGTGTTTACGGCAGAGCCGGACTCGGTGACGGTCGTCAAGGGACGAGTGACAAGCGCCGACTGCGAGGTGCCGTCGTTCGTGCCGGGGCGGCATTACGCGGAAAATTTCGGCAAGCAGTGGGCCAGGTTTCGAGACGTGCAGCTCGACTCGGTGAACGGGACGTCGATCTCGCGGGACTATCTTGAGCAGCTCATGGGGCGCCCGCTTGCGTCGCTGGCGGGGCAATCGGTGTTGGAGATCGCCGCTGGGGCTGGCCGATTTACGGAGCATTTCGTTCGGCATGCCCGACTCGTCGTGGCCACGGATTTGTCCGAGGCGATCTTCGTCAACACCGCCCTCGGTGTCGACAATTTGGTGCCCGCTCAGGCCGATTTATTCCGGATGCCGCCCATGACGATGCGATTCGATCTCGTGTACTGCCGGGGCATGCTCCAACATACCCCGGATCCCGTCAAGGCGATCGAGACGATTCATCGGTGGGTCGCGCCGGGCGGCACGGTGGCCTTCGACATCTACGCGGCCGGAAACCTCGGCAAGTTGGGGGCCAAGTACGTGTTGCGTCCGATCGTCCAGCGGATGTTCACGTACGACTCGTTGCTCGCATTCCTCGAGCGGCACGGCGAACGGATGCTGCGCCTGCGCTGGAAGATCAAGCCGTACCTGCCGGGCAAGACGAAGCAACTGTTGGATTTCATCCTGCCGGTCTACGATTACAAGGGTTTTTATCCCTTGACCGATGCGCAGCTGGTCGAGTGGGCGCAACTCGACACGCTGGACGCCATGTTTGCGCGATACGACAACCCCATGGAGCACGACGACGTGCTCGCGGTGTTGCAGCGGCTGGGCTGCCGGGTCTTGTCGTCGGACCCGAAGATGAATTTTTTTCGGACCACCGTCTAGGAGCTGGCATGCAAGTCGCCCTGGACACAGTGCCGCTAATCTACAGCCAGAGCGCTGAGCGGCGCACCACGTTTCATCTGTATCGCGAGTTGCTGGCTAGGGATGGGGCGGACGACTTTGTCTTTCTCTGTATCGACCGGCACGGCCGCCGGGCTGCCTTAGACCCGTTGCTGGTTTTGCGGGACGTTCCAGTCCGCCGGATTCGCCTGCCGTTCCGGGTCGTCGAATGGACCTGGAAACATCTTCGCTGGCCGACGGTCGAGCGCTTGATGGGGCCGGTTGAATTGTACCATGTGGCCTCGATGCACGCTCCGCCGGCCCGTCGAGCCTCGGTTCTGCTGACAGTGCGGGGAATCGCATGGGAGGCCATTCCCCAGTTGCTGTCGGCCCCCCGCGTGCGCGCGTTGCGCGCGACGTTCAATACCTCCATGACTTGCGCCGATTACTACCTGGCCGTGTCCGCAACCACCAGGGACGATATGGTCAAGCATTTGGGTGTCGATCCGCAGAGGATTTTTGTGGTGCACCACGGAGTGGATCCGATTTTTCGCCCGCCGGACGACCGGCAGGCGCTTGCGTTTCGTCTGCGGGCGCGGTTCGGGATCGAGCGGCCTTACATCCTGTACGTGGGGGCGATCGGACATCACAAGAACATCATGGGCCTGCTGGAGGCGTACCGTTTGTTGCATGCGCAGGGGCTCGGCGGTTATGACCTGTGGCTGGTCGGTGCGCCGGACAGTGCCTGGGACGAGGCGCAGGCCAGTGTCGTCCGGCAGGGATTGCAGGACCGCGTACACTTTCCGGGCTCGATGAGCCAGGAGAGCCGGGACTTGACCGATCTCTATGGCGGGGCCGGCTGCTGTGTGTTCCCCAGTTTTTACGAAGGCTGGTGTTCGCCGCCGGTGGAAGCGATGGCGTGCGGCGCACCGGTCGTGGTGTCGAACCGGTCCTCGTTGCCGGAGACGGCGGGCGGCGCAGCCTTGTTGACCGATCCCGACGACCCGCTGCGCATCGCGGAGGATGTGGCCAGGGCGCTGACCGATGAGCCGATACGGCGCGATTTGGTGCACAAGGGCCTGGCGCGGGTGGTCCAGCTCAGCTGGGGCGCGTCGGCGGAACGCCTGATCGGCGTGTATCGCCAGATCGAGAGGGCTCGAGGGTGAGGGTTGGACTGGACGTCTATCAGGCCGGCCATGCCTACGGCGGCATCGCGCGCTACGTCCGCAGCCTTGTGCCCGCGCTGACGTCCGCGGCCCCGTCGGACCAGTTCATTCTGTTCAGCAATCACCTCCGGGCGCCCGAGACGGAGTGGCGGTACGAAAGCGATAATGCGCGCCGGGTGAATTTGCGCCTGCCTCGCCGCCTGGTGCAGACCTGCTGGGACCGCCTGGGCTGGCCGCCGATCGAAGCGGTCATCGGCGCCGCGGATGTGTTTCACGGCACCCATTTCATGCTTCCGGCCGTGCGTGCCGCAAGGCGAGTTTTGACCGTCCATGACGTGATGTTCCTGCGGCATCCCGAGTTGTTCGCCGATCGCAGCGCCAATGAACGGTGGCATCGAAAGGAATTGCTGAGGTCGCTCGATCGGACCGACCTCGTGATGGCCGATTCGCAGTGCACAAGGAACGATTTGATGGAGGTGCTCGACTATCCCAAGGAGCGGATCCGGGTCGTCCTGCTCGGCGTGGAAGAACGGTTTTTTGCGACGTCGAATCAGGCCGTCGCGGCGGTCGCGGTGCGCTATGGGCTGGACCGTCCGTACCTAGTGTTTCTCGTGGGCACGCCGGAGCCGAGAAAGAATCTTCGCCGCACGGTGGAAGCGGCACGACTGGCCGCGCCGGATCTGCCCCTCGTCATCCTCGGGCGTGCGGCTCCCATCCGTTCGTTTCTCGGTGGCGATCAGCTGGGTGTGCGCTTGCCGGGAGCGATTCCAGACGCGGATCTGCCACTGCTTCTGCGCGGCGCCGAACTGGCGCTCTATCCGAGCCTGTACGAAGGCTTCGGGTTGCCGGCGCTCGAAGTCCTGGCCGCCGGCGTTCCCTTGATCACGTCGGATCGAGGTTCGTTGCCGGAGGTGGTGGGGGATGCGGCGGTGTTGGTCGATCCCGAGTCGGTCGAAGAGATGGCGTACGCCATTCGGCGGCTACGGAGCGATACGGAGAGGCGGACGCGCTTGGTCGAACGGGGAGTGGCCCGGGCGCGAGAATTATCGTGGCCCCGCACGGCAGAGCAAGTCCTGCAAGTCTACCGGGAGCTGGTCTGACGCATGTGCGGCTTGGGCGGATATGTGGGGCCGGGATCCGAGCCGGTGCTCGAGGCCATGACCAAACTGCTGGCTCATCGCGGTCCGGATGCCGCCGGCGTCTGGGCAGGCGACGGCGTCGGGTTGGCCCATACGCGCTTGTCCATCCTCGATTTGTCCACGGCCGGCAACCAGCCGATGGGGGATGCCGCTACCGGCCTGTGGGTCGTGTTCAACGGGGAGATCTATAACTTCGGCGAGTTGCGCGTCGAACTGGAGGCGGCCGGCTGTCGTTTCCGGAGTCGGACCGATACCGAGGTTTTGTTGCACGGCTACGGCCGATGGGGCCAGGACCTCCTGGGGCGGTTGCGCGGCATGTTTGCCTTTGCGATCTGGGATGCCCGTCGGCGAACCTTGTTGATCGCCCGCGACCGGCTGGGGATCAAGCCGCTGTTCTATGCGCCGCTGGCCGGCGGGTTGGTCTTTGCCTCGGAGATGAAGGCCTTGTTCGCGCACCCGGGCGTCCGGGCCGAACTGTCGCCGGACGGCGTGGATGCGTATCTGACCTTGGGGTACGTGCCGGCTCCGCGCACGATTTTCAAGGGACTGACGGCGCTGTCGCCGGGACATTGGCTGCAATGGCAGGAGGGGAGGATTCGGTTGGGGCGGTACTGGGCGCCCGACTACCGCCAGCCGATTCTGGAGGGGAGCGAAGACGTCCTGGCGGACGAATTGGACGCCCGCCTGAACGACGCCGTGCGCGCGCACCTGGTGGCGGATGTGCCGATCGGCGCGTTTCTGTCCGGCGGGGTGGATTCCAGCCTGGTGGCGGCGATCGCCCAGCGCGCCAGCCCCGAGCCGCTGGAGACCTTCACCATCGGGTTTGAAGGCGGAGGGGACGAACGGGGCTATGCGCGACGCGTGGCCGAGCATATCGGCTCGCGCCACCATGAACGGCTGGCCCAACCGGACATGGAAGAGGTCCTGCCGAGGCTGGTCTGGCATTTGGATCAGCCGTTGTTCGACAACTCCGCGCTGCCGACCTATCTGGTTTCGCGCATGGCTCGGGAATCGGGCAAGGTGGTCCTGTCCGGCGACGGGGGCGACGAACCGTTTTTCGGCTACGATTGGACGCGATGGGCCGTGGCGCTTCCATCCCTGCCGCTGCCCCGGTTCGCGTCCGGCTGGAGCTGGGCCTATCGAACCGGATCGATTGGGAACATGGAGCGGCTCTATTATGACGTCAGTCACTCGGCTGCGGACCGGTATGTGAGGCGGATGACAACGTCCCAATCGTTCCGATCTTGGTTGTGCCGGCCGGAGTTTCTGGGCCGGCTGGAGCGAAATGTGGAGGAGGAACTCCGGAGCGAGCTTGGACGAGCTCCGGTGCGCGACCGTCGGGATGCCTTCCCCTATGCCGACCTCACCCGGTACCTGCCCGATGACGTGCTCTTCAAGGTGGACCGGATGAGCATGGCCTGTGGCTTGGAGGTACGCGTTCCGCTGCTCGACCATCGGCTGCTGGAGTGGATACTGTGCCTGCCCGTCCCCCTCCGGTTTCACCGAGGCTACGGCAAGTATCTGCTGCGAAAGGTGGCGGCGCGGTATCTGCCGGCCTCCATCCTGGCGCCGAGGAAGCAGGGGTTTACGGTGCCGATCGGGCGATGGTTGCAGGGGGGGCTGGGGGACCTCGCGCGGGGCTTGCTGGCTTCCAAGCGGTTCGCCGCGCGGGGCGTGATCCGACAGGATCGCGCCCTGGCGCTGATGGACATGCACCGCACCGGTCGATATGAACTGGGGCACCGTCTCTGGAGCCTGGTCGTGCTCGAGGTCTGGTGCCGGGTCTGGCTAGACGGGCAGAGCCATGGACAAAGCTTGCGCGCGATGTTGGCGGAGGGAGGTGACGCGGCATGAGCGCGCGTCGTTCGGAAATCGAGAAAGGAGCCGCGGCCATTGCAGCATCTTGAGCAGCGACTTGAGACGGACGTGTGGCGGCCGGCAGCGCCGATCTCCCGGTCGTTTGTGCGCCACCTCCATCCGACCCCCTCGCCGGGATCGGTCTGGCATGTACGACCGGAAGATGGTCGCGCGCCGATATCCGTGGTCGTTCCCACCGTCGATGCCAGACGGGGCGGGTATTTTCTGCAGCTCCTCCGGCAGATCGACGCGCAGCGGGGGCAGCCGTATGAACTCATCGTCGTTAAGGGTGATCCCCGCCAAGGGCGGGCCATCAACGTGGGGGCCGAGCTGGCTAGAGGCCGCTACCTGTTGATCCTGGACGACGACACGTCCTTGCCCGACCCGGAGACCTTCGAGAAGTTGGTGGCGGTGCTGGAGGGGCATGCGGCGATCGGCATGGTAGGGGGGAACAACCTGATCCCATCCGACGCCGCTTCGTTCGTTCGACGGGCCATGGAAGAAATTCCGCGACGTTCGTGGAGTCCCGTGCAGGCTCTGACCGACTCGGATTTGGCCGAGCATCCCTGCTTGATGATGCGGACCGCCGAGTTTAAGGCGGTTGGGGGCGAAAACGAGCTGATCCCGCGCGGGCTTGATCCCTATTTGCGGCAGGCATTTCGTGAGGCGGGCCTGCGGGTCGTGGTGGCGCCCGGCGTCGTGTATCACCACCTGCCGCCCGATTCCTGGCTGAAGTTGCTCGGCCAATATTTCCGCAACGGCCGCCAGGCGGCGTTCGTCAACCGGCACTATCCCCAATGGGTCATCGAAACCCCGAGCGATCACGGCGCGTTTGCGTTACAGGTGCCCTTCCGGCGACGACTGCTGCGCTATGTTGGCAGCCTCACCGACAGTCTCTGTGCCGGGCAATGGGTATGGCTGTCCTGTCAACTGTGGTATCTGACGGGGTTTGCGTGGGGCTGGATCGAGGAGGCCTCGCGGACGTTCGACCGGCGCGCGTGCGACTATGAACGATGATCGTCCGGGAAACAGGGCCCCAGGTGCGATCTGGGGGCGGACCGCCATCCTGGCGGGACTCGGTATCGTAATCGGACTGGGTCTGTGGCTCCGATGGGCCCATCTTCTTCATTCGGGGTTTCTGTACGACGGGGACGAAGCGTTCATTGCGTTGATGGGGCTTCGAATGGCGAAGGGCCAGGCCTTCCCCTTGATTCAGCACGGCGCCCACTATATGGGCACCGCCGATGCCGCAATTACGGCGTTGCTGTTGCGCGGCTTCGGCATTTCCGTCGAGATGCATAAGATGACGCACCTGCTGTACGCCGGACTGGCGATGGCGCTGCTGGGCTGGATCGGTTGGCGGCTGTGGGGATGGGGTCGCGCCTATGCGGCCGTCGGGCTGCTCGCCGTCGCCCCTTCGGCCATCCGGTGGCAGATAGATGCCAATACCAATTATGGAATATCGCTTGCCTTGGAGTGCGGCGTGATGGCGCTCACGGTCGCCGTGTTGCTCGAATGGTCGCACAGGTCGCCGCAGGGGCCGTCCCTGTGGAAGGTCTGGTGGCTGGGTCTGCTCTCGGGGCTTGCGTTCTGGCAATATTCCCTGATCGTCAGCTTGTTATTGGCCTTGGTCTGCGTGGCCTGGCTGTGTCCGGGCGCGGTGACGAGGAAAACAGCCGGGATCGGAGCCGCAGGGTTTCTGATCGGGGCAAGCCCGCTCCTGATCCACAATGCGACGCATTCTTTCGCAACGGTCAGGACCTTTCTCGGTTTTTTCCTCGACATATCCTCCCGGCGCGAGGTGGAGGAGGGGTCCGTCGCGCGGGTCGTGGCCGGTGGTCTGTGGAAACACCTCGATCCGATCGGACTCGGCGCCAACCTGCTGACGGCCTTGCGCGGGCCCAGCTTCGGCGCCTCCGGGCTCTTGGCCGTGGCGGGCCCCGTCGCGCTGGGGGTGCTCGGCCTCCTCGTCGTGTCTGCGCTTGTGACATGGTTGCGGGAAGCGCGCAGCCTTGGGTGGCGACGCTGGCTCGCGGCGCCGGACGGCGTGCTCCTCGGTTGGCTGTTGTTGTCCATCGGGCTGGCCGTCTTTTTCGGGAGCACAAGGGCGCGGTATTTGTCGTTGCTGTTGCCTCTCCTGGTGACGCTCGTTGCGGGAAAATGGCCGGCTGCCTTGCTTGGCCGGACGATGCAAGCCGCGCTGCTCGCCGGACTGATCCTGTATCTTACGGCGGTTTCCGTGATGCTGAACCTGGTCAAGCCGGACATGACCGTCGATCCGATTCCCGAACTGGTGAGATTTCTCGAGGCCAAAGGGTTGCGTCAGGGCTACGCGGACTACAATATCGCGTATCCCATTTTGCTCTACTCGCAAGAGGCGGTGACGGTCTCTCCGCTCGCCGGCCCGGTCATGACGGATCGATTTCGTTATCATACGAAGGCGGTCGAACAGGCGTCCGCTCCGTTCTACATCTACGAGGAGCGCGAACCGCTGAAGGATGCGCTGACCGGCTATCTCCATGGAAGCGGCATCCGATTCGATCAGGCGGTCGTCGGTCGATACCTGGTGATCTGGAACCTGTCCCGGGCGGTCAGGCCGGATGAATTTCTCCCTCCCAAGTATTTGGACACCTATAGGCGGGAACATGATGGCGCGTCACAGACAGAACCGGCCTAGCCTGCGCATGAACTTGTTCAGGGGGGATTGGCCCGGGCGACCCAGGCGATGAGCTTGCTCGGACACATGCATGCGCGTGTCGTGCACCGCCGCCGGATCGCGGTATTGGCCGAGCGCATCTCGGCGTTGCTGCCGCGCGGCGCGAAGGTGTTGGACGTCGGCTGCGGCGACGGGATGATCGATGCGCTGATTCAACGACAGCGTCCCGATCTGGTCGTCTCGGGAATCGACGTCCTGGTGCGCAGCCACGCGCAGATACCGGTGGCCCCGTTCGACGGCCGGACTATCCCTTACGGGACCGGGAGTTTTGACGCGGTCGTGCTCGTCGATGTCCTGCATCACGCCGAGAGCCCCGACGCGTTACTGCGAGAAGCCGCGCGCGTTTCTCGGGAGTGCCTTGTGCTCAAGGATCACATCAAGGAGGGAGTGCTGGCGGACCAGACCTTGCGATTGATGGATTGGGTCGGCAATGCCCGCCACGGCGTTACGTTGCCCTATCATTACTGGACGGAACGCGAGTGGCAGGCGGCGTTTGTCAGGTTGGACCTGACGGTCCAGTCCTGGAACGGACGGATCGGCCTGTACCCATGGCCGGCGGCATGGCTGTTCGAGCGATCCCTGCATTTCCTGGCTCGTCTGCACAAACGAGCGCCCGTATGACCGGTCCTCGAGAGGAGCCGTATGAGCGATGAGATGAGGCCTTCTGGACACCCCGTCGAAGTCTCCGTGGTCATGCCTTGCCTGAACGAGGCCGATACGTTGGCCGCCTGTATTCAGAAGGCGCAGCGGGCCTTCGCCGAGCACCGGATCGCGGGCGAGGTCGTCGTGGCCGACAACGGCAGTACCGACGGGTCCCAGGCCATCGCGTCGGGCCTTGGCGCACGGGTCGTTCCCGTGGAGGCGAAGGGGTACGGGAATGCGCTGATGGGCGGCATCGAGGCGTCTCGGGGCCGATATGTGGTAATGGGCGACGCCGACGACAGTTACGATTTCCTGGAGGTGCCGAAGTTCGTGGAGAAGTTGCGGAAAGGGGTGGCGCTGGTGCAGGGCTGCCGCCTGCCGTCCGGTGGCGGGACGGTGTTGCCCGGGGCCATGCCGTTTCTCCATCGCTGGTGGGGCAACCCCATGTTCAGCCTGATGGCGAGACGGATGTTTCATGCGCCGGTCCACGACGTGTATTGCGGCATGCGGGGGTTTTGCAAAGACCTCTATGCCCGCCTGGATCAGCGCTGCACGGGCATGGAGTTCGCCACGGAGATGATCGTCAAGGCCAGCCTGCGCGGGGAAACCATCGCCGAGGTTCCGATCACCCTCCACCCGGATGGTCGTAAGGCGCACAAGCCCCATCTGAAGACCTTTCGCGACGGATGGCGGACGCTGCGCTTCTATCTCATGTACAGTCCGCGCTGGCTGTTCCTCATTCCCGGAGTCGCCCTGATCCTCCTGGGGCTGCTGGGCTATGCCGTGGCGATGCCGGGGCTGACGTTGGGGGGAATGAATTTCGACGCGCACACCCTCTTGTTTGCCAGCCTGGCCATCCTTTGCGGATACCAGTCAATCCTGTTCGCGATTTTCACCAAGACCTTTGCCATTACCGAGGGCCTGATCCCCTCCGATCCCCGAATGGACCGGTTCTTCCGCCACCTCTACCTCGAACGGGGGCTGATGCTCGGCGCCCTGTCCCTGCTTGCCGGGGTGGGGCTGTTGCTGATGGCCGTGGAACAGTGGCGCGCCGTCAATTTCGGACCGCTCAATTATGCCACAACCATGCGATGGGTGATCCCCGGCGCGACGCTCACGGCGCTGGGTTTCCAAACCATTCTGGCCAGCTTTTTCACCAGCATCCTGGGGTTGCGTCGAAAATGAGCTCGTCCCGGCCGGGATGGTTGCACAAGAAAGGGTCGTGATGACTGAAGAGCGCATGGCACAGGGCCCGCCGAAACTGTCCGTGGTGATGCCCGTCTACAATGAACGGCTGACGATCGAAGAGATTCTCTGCCGCGTTCAGGCTGTGGCGATCGAGAAAGAGATTGTCGTCGTGGACGACAAGTCCACGGATGGGACGAGGGAGTTTCTCGAGCTGCTGACTCGGAGCGCCGAGACGCTCGGCAGCATGGCGCTCCCTCGCTCAGGCAAGACTTTGCGCATAGACAATATTCGGGTCTTCTTTCAGGAGGCCAATCAGGGTAAGGGGGTGGCGGTTCGTCGTGGGTTCCGCGAGATTCGCGGTGACATGGTCATTATCCAGGATTCGGATTTGGAGTATGACCCGCAAGAGTACCACGCACTCTTGGCGCCCATCGAGCAGGGGCGGGCCGAATTGGTCTATGGGTCCCGTTTTCAAGGGGGGCACACCGGGTCCTGCTGTTTTGGCATCAGGTGGGCAATACCGGCTTGACCCTGCTCTCCAACATGGTCACGGATGTGAATCTTTCGGATGTCTGGACCTGCTTCAAGGCCTTCCGGCGGGAGGTCTTACAGGGAATCACCTTGCGGGAAAACTGGTTTGGGTTTGAGCCTGAAATTACCGCCAAGGTGGCGAGGGGCCGCTGGCGCAGTACGAGGTGCCCGTGTCCTACCATGGGCGAACCTATGCGGAGGGCAAGAAGATTACATGGCGTGACGGGATCGTGGCGGTCTGGTGCATTCTCCGGTATGGGCTCTTCCGCGGTTAGGGGTGGGTGCGGGCAAGTCATCCGGGAGCTGAGACGCTGATGTGCGGGATTTGCGGGTTGGTCGGTCAGGTTGGGCAGGAAGACGAGGCGGTCCTGACGCGCATGATGCGCCGCCTGGAGCACCGGGGGCCGGATGAAAACGGGAAGCACCGGGAGCCAGGCATCCGACTGGGGATGCAACGGCTGCGCGTGATCGACCCGCAAGGCGGACATCAGCCGATCTCCAACGAAACCGGGACGGTCTGGGTGGTGATGAACGGCGAAATCTACAACTATCGGGAACTGCGACGGGAGTTGATCGACAAGGGCCATCGGTTTACGACCAACTGCGATACCGAGGTGCTTGTCCACCTCTACGAGCAGGAGGGAGAGGCCGGCGTACAACGGCTCCGCGGCATGTTTGCCTATGCGATCTGGGATCGTGAGCGACGCCGCTTGCTCCTGGTTCGCGACCGCTTGGGCATCAAGCCCCTCTACTACGCGTGGGTGCCGTCGTCGTCCGGGGACGGGCCGGCGCTGGCCTTTGCCTCCGAGCTGCCGTCGCTCCTGGAAGCCATCCCGTCTCGTTCCGTCGATCCCTCGGCGGTCGCCCAGTATCTGAGTTTGCTCTATGTGCCTGGGCCTGGAACGATGTACGAGGGAATCCGGCAGCTCCAGCCTGGCGCGTGGCTGAAGGTGGAAGGCGGCAAGGTTGAAACGGGGTGTTACTATCATCCAAGCGCAGCTCTGCCGACGTGTGCCGCGATATCGCATGGAAGAGAATCCGTAGCCGAGACGGAAGAACGGTTTCTGGCCTTGCTCAAGGACACGGTCCAGGCGCACCTCGTGAGCGACGTTCCTTTAGGCCTCTTCCTGTCCGGCGGGCTTGATTCGGGCGCGATTTTGGCCATGATGCGGTTGGTGACCGACGGGCCGATCAAAAGCTTTTCGATCGGCTATGGATCGCCGGTGGATCGGTCCTACAACGAACTCGACGCGGCCCGTCTCATGGCGGACCGCTTCGGCGCGGAGCATACGGAAGAGCGGTTGACTCCGGATGTCGTGACCCTGTTGCCGAAGATCGTGACGGCCATGGGGGAGCCCTTCGGGGATTCCTCGGCCATCCCGACCTACCTGGTCTCGGCCGTCGCGCGCCGCTCCGTTACGGTAGCTCTCTCGGGAATCGGGGGAGACGAGCTGTTCGGCGGCTATCCCCGCTATCTGGGGATGCGAGCTGCGGCCCGCTATGCGTTGGTGCCGGCCGTCGTGCGCGGGTGGGTAGGAACATGGGTGGCCCCGCTGTTGCGCGAGGGGGTGGGCGGCCGGGATCAGCTTGGCCGGCTCAAGCGGTTCTTGCGGGACGGTCGATTGGAACTGTCGGAACAGTACCGGCAGTGGATCACGTTTCTACCCTCCGAATGGAGGGGCTCGGCCTTGACCGAGGATTGTCTCGCAGCAGGCGAGCCGGATGCGACCGCCCGATCCTATCAGGCCCTGTTCGAACGCTGGCCGGTCCCCGATCCGTCGGACCGGGCCATGGGACTGGACCTCCAGACCTATCTGCCCGACGACCTGCTTAGGATGGGAGATCGGCTCAGCATGGCCCACTCGCTCGAGTTGCGCGTGCCCTTCTGCGATCATGAGTTGCTGGCCTTTGCCTGCAGCCTGCCGCCGCCGGTCCGGTTCGACGGGTGGACCTTAAAAGGATTCATGCGGAAATCGCTGCGCCGTCTCTTGCCTCCCTCAATCGTCAGCGCGCCCAAACGGGGTTTTCAGGTGCCGCTCGCGCGGTGGCTGCGCGAAGATCTCCGCGAGATGGTCGGGGACCTGCTCAGCGACGAAGCCGTGCGTCGGCGGGGTTATGTGAAACCCGAGTATGTGCGGTGGCTGCTTCAGGCACATAGAACGGGCCGGCGCAACTTGGCCGATCAGATTTTCGCCTTGCTGGTGTTGGAGCTCTGGCACCAACAGATAGCGGCGCGGTGATGCCGATGGATGTGCTGCTATTGTCCGAAGTGTCGGCGGCCAAAGTCATCGGGGGTGCGGAACGGATGCTGCGCGAACAGGCTGTCGGTTTGGCGAAGCGGGGCCATGCCGTCGGCATCGTTTGCCGCGCGCCACAGGGAGACGCCTCCGCTCACGTGCGGATCGAAGGGGTCCCCGAATCCCGGTATGCCGTCTCTCGCGGCCATGAGGGGGCGTTTTTCCTGTCGTCGGTGAGACAATCCCTCCGTGCCTTCGAAGTCGGACGGAGCGGGCGAACGTTGGACGCCGTGTTGGTCTACCAGTCCCTGGCCGGATTCGGGCCGATCCGGCGGTGCGCCACCACCGCCGGCGCCTGGATTTACATGTGTCTGTCCCTCGCGCATGAGGAGTACCTGAGCCGCGTGCGGCCGGGCCGGACTCCGGCCGCCAGGATCCGCCGGGCGCTCAACGCCCGCGTCCGGCTGTGGGTCGAACGGTCGGTGATGCGCCGCTGCCACCGCGTGACCGTGATGAGCGACTTTATGAAAGAGCGGGTGCACCGGATTCACGGCATTCCGGAGGCCAAGTTGTCGCTGCTGCCCGGAGCGGCCGATACGACCCGGTTCCGTCCGCCGGACGATCAGCGACGGCTCAAAGTCGCGCTGGGTTTGCCGACGGATCGAATGGTATTCTTCACCGTCAGGAACCTTGTGCCCCGCATGGGCTTGGAGAACCTGGTGGATGCGGTGGCGCTACTGAAGGATCTGTCCGGCGATCTGCTCGTCCTCATTGGCGGACAGGGCCCCTTGCGAGAGTCTCTGCAAGCTCGGATCGAGTCGTTGAACCTCGGATGCCAGATCCGGTTACTCGGCTTCGTCGGCGAGGCCGACCTGCCGAAATATTATCAGGCCGCAGACTGCGTGGTGATGCCGACGGTGGAATTGGAAGGGTTCGGGCTGGTGACGGTTGAAGCGCTGGCCTGCGGCACTCCGGTGCTGGGCACGCCGGTCGGCGCGACGCCGGAAATTCTCAGCCGCATCGATCCGTTGCTGGTGACGCCAGGCTGCGATGCCGCCGCGCTCGCCGGGTCGATTCGCCTGGTGCTCGACCGCTTTCGGGACAGGCCGGGCGAGCGAGCCCGACTCGCAGCCGCAGGGCTTGATTTGGTCGCCAAGGAGTACAACTGGACCAGGCAGAGCGAGCGGCTGGAAGCGCTCATCCGGGACTCCTGTGCCGCCCCTGGCGGGTACCTCGCGGACGGGTTGCGTTGAGCCGGTCGGAACGATGACGCGGAAGGTCATGCATGTGATTACGAGGCTCGACTGGGGCGGGTCGGCGCAGAATACGTTGTTGACGGCGCTCGGGCACGATCGGACCGCGTTCGAGCCGTTTGTCGTGGCGGGGCGGGCCGGGCATTGGGATGCGCAAGGCGGAGATCGGGCGACCGAGGCCATTTGTCTGCGTCTGACCGAAGCCGGCATCCGGTGGGTGCTGCTGCCGAGCCTGACGCGCGAGGTCAATCCGCTCAAAGATCTGGTAACCCTCTGGCGGTTGTTTACGCTGTTCCGCAAGGAACGGCCGGCGGTCGTTCATACCCATACATCCAAAGCCGGGGCGCTGGGCCGGCTGGCCGCCTGGCTGGCCGGCGTGCCGGTGCTCATTCACACGCCGCACGGCCATATCTTCTACGGCCATTTCGGCCGCCTGGCTTCCCGGCTGTTTCTTCGAATCGAGCGAATTCTGGCGCGAGGCACGACGCGCTTGATCGCCTTGACCGAGGCCGAGCGGGACGAGCATCTTGCCTGTAGAGTCGGGAAGGCGGAGCAGTTTTCCGTCGCCCCCAGCGGGATCGATCTGGCGCGATTCCGAGAGGCTGCTTCGGAAGGGCTGCGCGCCCGTCCCCCGGGGTTCGACTGCCCCTCCGAGGCCTTTGTGATAGGATCGGTCGGCTGGTTGACGGAGGTGAAGGGACACCGATTTCTGATCGAAGCCTTCGCCATGGTGAAGCCGTTGCATCCGAACCTGCATCTGGTGATCGTGGGGGGCGGCGGTTTGCGAGACGCCTATCTGGCCTTGGCGGATCGACTGGGGGTCCACGGCTCGGTGCACCTGCTGGGGGAACGGCAGGACGTGCCGGAATGTCTGGCCGGCATGGACCTATTCGTGCTGCCTTCGTTGAACGAAGGGATGGGCCGCGCGTTGATCGAGGCCATGGCGGCAGGACTCCCGGTGGTCGCCAGCCGGGTCGGCGGCGTGCCGGCGATCGTGGAGGATCGCCGCACCGGGTTGCTCGTGCCGGCCGGCGATGCCGGGGCTCTAGCGTCGGCCTTGGAGGAATTGGTGCAAAAACCGGAGTGGGCTAAGGAGCTCGGGGTTGCGGCCAGCCGGAGCATCGGCGAACGGTTTAGTTCCGAGGCGATGGTGCGGGCCATCGAGTCCTCCTACGACAAGGCCTGGGCCGCAAGCGGCCGGGAGAGATTGTGATGAACCGTCGGCGGCTGATACCGATAATGCTGGCAAGCCTTTGGATGGCCCTAGTTACAGTCCAGGCCGGAGCGGAGCAGTCCGCGCTGACGCCGTTAGTAACCAGCTTTCACGTGCACAGCCAGGCCAGCACCGGCGACCTCAGTTTGGATCAACTTGCCGAGCAAGCTGAAGCTCTGGGATTGGACGCGGTGGTCCTGACCGACAACTTCGTCCTTCGGTACGAGTATGGGCTCTATCCGCTTCGTAACCTGCTCAAGCGCACGTTCTCGATCCGCTCAGTCCTGGATTACGGGTTGGACCGATATTTGACAGATGTGGCGGCGGCGCAGGTCCGCCACCCCAAGGTATTGTTGATTCCCGGCGTCGAAGTCGTGCCCCACTACTATTGGACCGGCTCCCTCTTCGAGGGCAACCTGACGATGCACAATTCCCAAAAGAATATTCTGGTGTTCGGCTTGGCGCGCGGGGAAGACTATGCTGCCCTGCCGGCGATCGGCACCCCCGGATCCTACCACTATGATTTGGCCAGCGCAGCGGCCTTGCTGCCGGCGCTGCTGTTTGTGCCGGCGATCCGGCTCTGGTTCCGCCAAAGCGCCAGGATCTCGCACGATGGGCAGGTCACCTATCGGGTACGTCGCAAGCATCGTCTGGCCTCCTTCTTGCTGGCCGGCACCGCCTCCTTGCTCTTGTACAATGCCTGGCCGGTTGGCGATCCGATCTACAGCATCTATGATGATCATCTGAGCTACAGGCCCTATCAAACATTCATTGATGCCGTGGCGACCCGCGGTGGGGTGACGATCTGGTCCATGCCCGAAGCCAGGGACTTCAACCAGTTCGACTACGGTCCTCTCGGCAAGGTGACGGTCAAGACGGATCCCTACCCAGATGCCTTGGTGATGACCAGCGGCTATACCGGGTTCGGCGGGATCTATCAGGATACTCGGACGGTGATCGAACCGGGCAATAACTGGGACCAACTGTTGGGCCAGTATCTCGCTCAACGTCAAGGCCAGTCTCCACCGTTCACGGTGGGCGAAATCGCCTTCCACGGTATTAATAGGGACACCAGGGAACTTGACCAAGTCCTGACGATTTTTTGGGTCCGCCAGCGGAACGTCACCGGTCTCGTGGAGGCGCTGCGCAGCGGCCGGCTCTATTCGGTTGGCCAATACGTCAAGGGGGCCGGTCTGCGCCTCGATCAGTTTCGTGTCGAGTGCGAAGGCGGGGCTAGGGGGGCCGAGAGCGGCGAGTCGTTGGACCCCAACGGGGCCAGGGACGTGGTGGTGCGGCTGAGGGTCACGGCTGTGGACCAGAGCGCGCATCCCATTACGTTGACGCTGATCCGATCGGGCCAAGTGGCCGCGACTCTGACAGGCGTCACGCCGTTCGAACAAATGATTTCCGATCCAGGCGCTCCGCCAGGGGTCTGGAATTTTTATCGCGTCTCGGTCCAAAGCCAGGAGAGTGAAATTTTGAGCAATCCGATTTTTGTTGGGCCGGTGCCAGCCGCTCAATATGATGAGGTAGGCAGGCCGATACAGCCGGCCCTGGGCGCAGCCCCGGTTCCGACTGTGCGGGCGCAAGGGTTGTAATGCTGGTCGCGATCCATCAACCTCAGTATCTGCCCTGGTTGGGCTATTTGGATAAGATTGATCGGGCCGATGTCTTTGTGATACTGGACACCGTTCAGTTCAAGAAGAACGAATGGCAGAACCGCAATCGCATTCGGACGTCGAAGGGCTGCCAGTGGGTGACCGTGCCCGTGCTCCATCGGTTCGGCCAGCCGATCAATGAAGTCCGCATCAATCCGAGCGAGAACTGGGCCGTCAAGCACGTGCGGACGATCGAGATGAACTATGCCCGTGCCCCGCATCGCAAACCGTTTCTGGAGGAGTTGCGGGCAATTTTCAGTCTACCCTGGGAACGGTTGTCGGATCTTAATGTGGCGGTGCTCACATGGCTGCTGGAAGCCTACGGCATCACGACGCCCTTGCGTAGGGCGTCGGAGATGACGCTCCGGGAAGAGCCGACGGACCGGCTGATCGATATCTGCCGGACCGTGGGCGGCGACAGCTATCTGGCCGGGGCCGGCGCGGCCGGATACATGGATCTGCCGAGGTTCGAAGCTTCGGGGATACGGTTGGAGGTGCAAGACTTCCGCCATCCGGTCTATCCCCAATGTTACGAGCCGTTCATGCCCGGCATGGCCGCGATAGACTTGCTCTTTCTCTGCGGCGGCGAGGCGTTGCCGCGGTTACGCGCCGCCAGGAGTGCGGGCGTGGCCTTTGCGGACGTGCATGAGGAAGCCGCCGGACCGGCCGGTCCCACGCGGTCCGAAACGGAACGGGAGATATCATAGGAAGGGGGGTGGCGATGACTTTGGAGGACTCGAACCGGATTCGCATCTTGGCACTGGGCGCCCATCCCGACGATATCGAAGCCGGATGCGGGGGTGCCCTCCTGCGGTACTCGAAGCAAGGCCACCAGGTATTCCTGATGATCATGACCGAAGGCGAGTTGGGAGGGAATGCGCGGGTCCGCACGGCCGAGCAGGGCGATGCGGCAAAGATTTTGGGAGCCGACAAAGTGTATTGGGGAGGGTATCCAGATACCGCCATTCCCAATGACCGAGGATTGGTGCAGAAGATCGAACGGGTGGTTCAGGAGGTCGCCCCCCATGTGATTTTCGTGCATTTCCACGATGATACGCACCAAGATCACCGCCATTTGGCGATGAGCACCGTCTCGGCGACCCGGTATATCAAAAACGTGCTGTTCTACGAGGGGCCGACGACACAGCATTTTTCTCCGACGGTCTTCGTGGACATCGGCGCGGTCCTAGACGAAAAGATCAAGGCGCTTCAAGCCCACGCCTCGCAAGTCAACAAAACGAACGTGGAAGGGCTGAGCATCGTCGAGGTGACAAAGTCCGCAGCTCATTTCCGCGGAATTCAGGGGCGGGTGAAGAACGCGGAAGGGTTCGTGCCGTTGCGTATGTTCATACCTTAAGGCCATGACCCACTCTGTTGAGCTGATTCCCCATTCGCGTCCCACCCTCGGCGAGGCTGAAGCCAAGGCTGTGGCGTCGGTGCTCGCCTCCGGACAGGTGGCCCAGGGTCCGCAGACCGATGCGTTCGAGCGGCGGGTGGCGGAGTTGGTGGGAGTCCGCGGCGGCGTCGCCGTCAGTTCCGGGACGGTCGCACTGGAGGTTGCGCTGCTGGCTCTGGGCATCGGGTCCGGTGACGAAGTCATCCTCCCGACCTACGTCTGTGTCGCACCCTGGTTGGCCGTGACCAGGGTGGGGGCGACCCCGAAGCTGGTGGACATCGAGCCGCAGTCCTACAACATTGATCCGGCAAGCGTCCGACAGGCGCTGTCTCCCCGCACGAAGGCGGTCATCGTGCCGCATCTGTTCGGGTTGCCGGCGGACCTGACCGCTCTGCAATCCTACGGGGTCCCATTGATCGAAGATTGCGCGCAAACGGTGGGGGCTCTCGAGCGGGGTCGGCGAGTCGGAAGCGTAGGGCGGGTGACCGTCTGTTCTTTTTACGCCACCAAACTTCTATGTGCCGGCGAAGGTGGGATGGTGTTGTCCAACGACGCCGGACTGCTGGAGCAGGGGCGAGCCCTGCGCGAATACGATGAAAGCGATCGGTTGAATCCCCTTTCCTACAACCGAAAGCTGACGGACCTGCAGGCTGCGCTTGGGCTCGCCCAAGTCAACCGGTTCCAGGATTTTGCGCGCCGGCGGACGGCCATCGCCGCCAGGTACGGGGCTGCGCTGAGTACTCTCGGGCTCACGCTGCCGGTCGTCCCAGATGGGCGCACGCATGTCTATTATCGGTATGTGGTGAGGATTCCGGAGTCGGCTGGCCCCTTGGACGGGATGGTGCAGCGGTTGGAAGGGCGGGGCATCCAATGCCGGCGACCTGTGTTTCGGCCGATCCATCGGTTTCTGGGAGCGGCGGGATTTCCCGTCAGCGACGACGCCCATGTCCGCGCCTTATCGCTCCCCCTCTATCCCACGTTGACCGATGCCGAAGCGGATTTGGTGATCCGAGCCCTGTGCGAGGAGTTTCGATGACGACGGTCGAGCGCGACGAGCCGAGGTGGCCCAACTGGGCCCAGTGGATCGGGCTGGCAGGTTTGGCGCTGCTGCTCATCCCGTCCATGCGCGAGTTCTATATCGTGGAGGGACGCCGGTGGCTCTACATTCTGTTGCTGTCGTTCGCGATCGCCTTCACGCTGACGCCTGTTCTGATTCGCATGGGCGTCAAGTGGGGATTGGTGGATCAGCCGTCGGAGCGGAAGATTCACGCGACGCCGATCCCGCGCATCGGCGGCCTGGCCGTCTATTGCGGGTTCGTCGGGGCGATCGTGATCAATTCGATTCTAGAAGACTGGATGGTGGCCATTCTGTTGGCTGGGTCCCTGCTCCTCGTGGTCGGGATCGTCGACGATGCCAGGGGGCTGCCGGCCTGGCTCCGATTGGGGGTGCAGCTGCTCGGCGCCGGAATGGTGATCTATACGGGCAAGATGCTCACGTTGTTTTCCCCCGGCGCCTTCGGTACGACCGTCAACGTCTTGTTGACCTTCTTATGGATCGTCGGTATCACGAACGCCTTCAACTTCTTCGACGGGATGGACGGGCTGGCGACCGGCATGGCCATGCTGATGGCGTTCTTTATGGGCATCGTGGCCTATGAGACGAACCAGCCGGGCCTGGCCTGGCTGGCGGTGGCGGTGATCGGGTCCAGCCTGGGGTTCTTCTTCTACAATTTCAGGCTCGATAAGGGGGATGCCCTGATCTTTTTGGGCGACGGCGGGGCCACCTTCCTCGGCTTTACCCTGGCCTGCCTCGCCGTCAAGGGCGAATGGGCCGACGACAATCCCATCGTGTCGTTCAGCAATCCCTTGCTGATCTTCGGGGTGCTGATCTACGACATGATCCATATCACCGTGGAGCGGATCATGACCGGCAAGGTCGCATCGGTGAAACAATGGATCGATTATGTGGGCAAGGATCACTTACATCACCGTTTTGCGCGGCTGCTCGGCAGCAGGCGGGCCAGTGTCGAGCTGATCTTCGCGTTGGTGACGACCTTGGGGCTGGCCGCGATCGTTTTGCGTAAAGCGGGCACCACGGAAGCGATCCTCCTGCTGGCCCAGGCGGCCTTGATCGTCATCATGGTCACCATTTTGGAACATTATGCGCGACGCGAAAACGGACCGTAGTTGAACAACTAATCAGGAGTGGAGCTGTATGGTACCGACTGTAGAGTGGAAGGAGGGGGGCGTCCGGCTCCTGGACCAGGCCCAACTTCCCGAGCGCGTCGTTTTTCTGGATTGTCGCGATTACCAGACGGTGGCCCGCGCGATTCGGGAACTGCGGGTGAGGGGGGCGCCGGCCATCGGTGTGACGGCGGCGATGGGAGTAGCGCTTGGTGCAAATTCAATTAAATCAGTCGATTTCGATCAATTTTCAAAAGAAGTACATGAGATTTGCGATGCTCTGGCTGCGACGCGGCCGACCGCGGTGAATTTGTTCTGGGCCATCGAGCGGATGAAGCGAGCCCTGGCCGACAGCCGACAATGCCCGGTGGAGACCATCAAGCGGCGGCTGGTGGAGGAGTCGCAGCGGATTCTGGACGAAGATATCGCCATGAACAAGACCATGGGGCGTCATGGGGCGGCGCTCGTCAAAGACGGGCAAACGATTCTGACCCATTGCAACGCCGGGGCCTTGGCGACGGCCGGCTATGGGACGGCCTTGGGGGTGGTCCGGGCTGCCTGGGAGCAGGGGAAAAAGATCAAGGTCTTGGCCGACGAGACGAGGCCCGTGCTGCAAGGCGCCAGGTTGACGGCCTGGGAGTTGATGCAGGACGGCATTCCCGTCACGCTGATCACGGACAACATGGCCGGGGCCTTAATGCGGCAGGGCCTGGTGCATCTCTGTGTCGTGGGGGCGGATCGGATTGCGGCCAATGGGGACGTGGCCAACAAGATCGGGACTTACTCGGTGGCGGTGCTGGCCAGGGCCCACGGCATTCCCTTTTATGTCGCCGCTCCCTATTCGACCATCGATTTGAACACGCCGTCAGGCGAACAGATTCCTATTGAGGAGCGACAGCCGGGGGAGGTCACGTCGATTTGCGGCAAGGCGGTCGTGGCGCCGGTCGGCGTTCCGGTGCTGAACCCGGCCTTCGATGTGACGCCGGCCGCCTACATCACCGCGATCATCACGGAACGAGGCGTGTTCAAGCCGGGAGAGCTGGCCGAGCGGTTTCGCACGTAGCGGAGGTTGCAACCGGCCCCTGCTTCGACTAGAATGCCGCGCGGTCGGATGCAGCGCCGCGCATCTTTTCACCTTATTATGGAGAAAGTGACGGACGATGAGCGAACGGACATTGGCGATTATCAAGCCCGATGCAGTGAAGAAGCAGGTCATCGGGGACATCATCAAACGGTATGAAGCGGCAAATCTGCACCCGGTGGCCATCCGGATGATGCAGCTTACGAAGACGGCTGCCGAGGGGTTCTACGCGGTGCACAAGCAGCGGCCGTTTTTCAACAGTCTCACGGCCTTCATGTCCTCGGGTCCCGTCGTGGTCCTGGTTCTGGCCGGAGACAACGCCATCAAGCGACATCGCGAGCTGATGGGCGCGACGGACCCGGCCAAGGCCGAGCCCGGGACGCTCCGGGCCGTGCACGGGACCAACATCGAATTCAATGCGGTCCACGGGTCCGATTCCGCGGACACCGCTCGCTTCGAGATCGGCTACTTCTTTCCTGAAATGGACTTGGTTGCCCGGTAAGTCGCGCCACGTCGACGCGATGGGAATCGGGGGGAGCCTCTCGATTCCCCCAATCCAGCCCGCGGTCGTTCCTTCCTGCGAAAACATGAAACGGCCAGCCTACCAGTGGAGCGACGTTCCTGTTGCCGGCCGGTTGGCCCTACTGGGGCTGGTTTGTGTCTTGCTCTGGGCCGGCTGCGCCGGCCCCCGGGTCTCTCCCCCCCCGCGCCCGCCGGCTGTTGCCGAACCAAGCCTTGAGATCCAGCGTCGGCTCCTCCGGGATGCGCAGGAGCTCCACCGTCAAGGCCGGAGCCAGGCGGCGGTGCAACTCCTGGAGCGGTGGTTGCGGACATACCCACGCTCGCCGCTGGCTCGGGAGGCCCATTGGTGGCTGGGCCGTTCCTACGAACAGGCCGGCGATCTCGGCGCGGCCCTGGTTCAGTATCGAAGCGTCGTGCAGGCCGGCGGGGACAGCGAACTGGTGGTTGCGGCGCGCAGCCGTATCGCTGCGTTGGAACGGCCTGCCGCCGGTCCGCCGCGTCTTGCCGGGAAGCAGACGGCTCTCGGGCTGCCCGCGCAACGCTTCCCGCAGCCGCCTTTGTTGGAGAGCTGGCTCCGTTCTTTGGCCAAGGCAGGGGTCACCACATTGGTGTTGGAGGCGGGTACCGAGGAGATCCGGAGTCAAAAGCCAGGAGGGGCTCCGACAGCGCCGGCGGGAGTGTATTTCCGAACGGACTGGGCCTTGACCGTCCAGGATACGATCGGGCAGCTGGTCCCCTTGGCCCATCGGCAGGGGATGGCGGTCTATGTCACGGTCAATCCCTGGCGGATGGCCTGGGTGGACCCGGCGCTCGGGTGGCAAGCCCAGGCTTACGATGCCGCCGCCGGCCAATTCAGACCATCCCTATTTTTGGACCTCTTCCATCCGGCGTTCCAGGAATACCTCGTCGGATTGGTGACGGATCTGGCCGGTTCCGGCGCGGACGGGGTCCTGTTTCGTGCGCCGCCCGGCGTCGATCCTGGCGAACGGCTCAGCCGCTTTGCGCGGGAAGCGGTCGAACGGGAATTTGGGATCAGGCTCGATCCCGCATCCTTGAGGGGCGATCAGCGGAGTTATGCGCCTGAAGTCTGGCGCTGGCTGGGCTGGGAGTCCCGTCAGTCGGTGAAAGTGCTGGACCGGCTGGCGCAAGCGGTGCGCAAGCGATCCGCCACGATGCAGGTCGGACTGGAGGTGCATGAGGAAACGATCACGGAGCCGGTGGCCGCCCTGGTCCGCTACCGGGAAGATGTCCTGGAAGCCAATCAGAGCGCATGGGATTTTTATGTGATCATGCCGAGGCCGTCACTCTCCCTGGGGCAGGGGAAGGGCCAGGCCGGAGTCGTGACGAAGGCGGTTGCGTTGCTCGGGGAACGGCGTCCGATCTGGCTGGAGACTCGGCTGCAGGGCGGCGATCTCGTGAAGCTGGACGAGCGACTGCCTGCGGCGATCGCACAGGCCGGGCTTCCGCCGGGCATCGGTCTCTGGTACGTCATGCCGGCCGGCTCCGTTCCTTGACAAACCCTACCTCCTGCACTACGATCCCAAAACCGTTTTGCGAGACGAACCGCGCGCTTCGATCACATGCGGGCGGATAGTGACTATGCCTCTCGCTTTTCAGGACGGTGAGCCTCCGAGCGAGGCGAGAACAAACCTGGCGGACCTTTTCAACATCCTGTAAGAGGAGAGCATGGAGCCTAACGATCTGCGATACCACGAGGAACATGAATGGATCCGGGTGCAAGGCAAGCAGGCGACCCTGGGCATCAGCAATTTCGCCCAGGATGCGCTGGGTGATATCGTCTTCATCGATCTGCCGAAGCCGGGGACTTCGGTCACGGCAGGGGAGCAGATCGGCGAAGTGGAATCCACCAAGACGACCTCCAGCATCTACACCCCTGTGAGCGGCACCATCGCCAAGATCAACGGCGACCTCAAAGACCATCCCGAAGCGGTCAACGCCGATCCCTACGGCAAGGGGTGGATGACGGTGATCGAGCTGTCCGATCCCGCGCAGGTGGACAAGCTCATGACCGCCGCGCAGTACGAGACCTTCCTCGCCTCTCAGAAAAAGTAGCACCGACCGACGGCATGACGGACCGGACACACATCGCGATCCTGGGCGCGGGGCCCGGCGGGTACGTGGCGGCGATTCGAGCCGCCCAGCTCGGGGCGCGGGTGACGGTCGTGGAAAACCAGGCTCTGGGAGGCGTGTGCCTGAACTGGGGCTGCATTCCCAGCAAAGCGCTGCTTGCCGTCGTGGAGTTGGGGGATAAGGCCAAGAAGGCGGCGGACGTCGGCCTGCAACTGGGCGGGGGCGTGACCTACGACCTCGCCCGCATGGTGGCGAGAAAAAACAAGGTCGTGGAGGGGCTGGTCAAGGGCATCGCCACCCTGTTCAAAACCTGGGGCGTCGAACACATAGCCGGGACCGGCGAGCTGCTGGATGCGCGAACGCTATTGGTGAGAAAGCCGGACGAGACCGAGATCAGGGTGCAGGCGGATGCGGTGATCGTGGCCACCGGCTCCTCCTGGCCGAACCTGCCGCTGTTCCCCATCGACGGGGGGCAGGTCATCACTAGCAAAGAGGCCCTGGACCAAACGGCGGTTCCGGCCAGCCTCCTGATCGTCGGCGGCGGCGTCGAAGGTTGCGAGTTCGCGGCGCTCTATAGCGGTCTGGGAACCAAGGTGACGGTCGTCGAGTTGATGGCGCGTCTCCTGCCGCTCGAAGATGAAGAAATTTCCTCCTTCATGGAACGGGAGCTCAAAAAACGAGGGGTGGAGGTGCGCACCGGGACGACGGTCGAGCGAGTCGAGCGGGACGCCGGTGCCGTGACGGCCCTGCTCAAGGACGGGACCAGGCTGACGGGGGACAAGCTGCTCGTCTCGGTGGGGCGTGGCTTCAACACGAAGGGCATCGGCCTCGAGACTGTGGGCGTCCAGCTCGGCCGGAGGGGCGAGATTGTGACCGACGACCGGATGGAGACCAACATTAAGGGCGTCTATGCGATCGGAGACGTGGTCGGGAAGGCGATGCTGGCCCACGTCGCCTCAGCGCAGGGGAAAGTAGCGGCGGCCAATATCATGGGCCATCCGGAATCGATCTCCTACGACGTGGTGCCGGCCGGCATCTTTACCCTGCCGGAAATCGGCCGGGTGGGACTGACCGAGCAGCAAGCGAAAGAACGGTGCGCCCAACAGGGAGGGAATCCGGAACAGGACGTGAAAGTGGGGCGGTTCCGGTATCTGGGATTGGGCAAGGCGCAAGCGACCGGGGACGCCACGGGCCTGTTCAAAGTCATTGCCGATGGGAAGACGGGAGCCGTGCTGGGGACCCACATCGTCGGAGCCCATGCGGCCGACCTCGTCCATGAAGCGGCCCTGGCCATGCAAGCGGGGGCGACCGTGTCCGCGATGGCCGGCATGATTCACGCCCATCCGACCCTGGCCGAGGGCCTGATGGAAGCGGCGGAGGACGTCGCGGGAATGGCGATCCATCAGGCGAGAAAAAGAATGTCGTAAAGTCTGAAAGTCAGCAAGTCGTCTAGTCTTGAAACTTTCAACTTTTTGACCTTCTGACTTTATAGACTATGGTGCAGTCGCTGCTGATCAAGCTGGCCATGCTGGCTGCAGCGGTCGCTCTGGTGTTCTGGATCGGCTGGCCGATGCCCGATGAGCCGGAGCTGGAGCCGGAGGGGGAGGAAAAGGCGCAGGGTCCCTCGCCGCCGCCTCAGGTTCAGCTCCCTCCGCGTAGCGACATAGGTACAGGTACGATTCAACCGGGAGGGGAGTCGCCGAGATTCGGCTGGCAGGCAAAGAACTCCTCCAGGCTGGACTTGAACCGGGCAACGGCCGATGATCTTGAGCAATTGCCGGGGATTGGGCCGGTGCTGGCCCGTCGTATCGTGGAATGGCGGCGCGGGCATGGAGCGTTCAGCAACGTGGATGACTTGAATCACGTCAAGGGCATCGGGGAGAAAAAATTGCGGCAGCTCAAGCCTTTGGTCATGGTGGGTCAGTCCAAGCCGCCAGTCCCATCCCGTTTTCGGCCTGCTGCTGCTCACGAGAAGGGTCCGGAGGCGCCATGAGTGAACTGACTCGTCAACTCGATCTGATTCTCCGCGGTTCCGTGGAGGTGATTCAGCAGAGCGAGCTGGAGTCCAAACTCACCCGTTCGCTGAAAGAGAAGCGGCCTTTGCGCGTGAAGGCCGGGTTCGACCCGACCGCGCCGGACTTGCACCTGGGCCATACGGTCCTGATCCACAAGCTCAAGCACTTCCAGGACCTGGGACACCAGGTGCTCTTCCTGATCGGCGACTTTACCGGCATGATCGGGGACCCGACCGGCGTGTCCGAGACCCGCGTGGCGTTGACCAAGGAGAAGGTCCAGGAGAACGCGAGGACCTATCAGGAGCAAATCTTCAAGATCCTCGATCCGGCGAAGACGGAGATTGTCTTCAACAGCCACTGGATGAGCCGGATGACGGCCGACCAGTTGATTCAGCTCAGCGCCCATTACAACGTGGCGCGTATGCTGGAGCGGGAGGACTTTCACAAACGCTATCACGAGCAGAAGCCGATCAGCATCCACGAGTTCCTCTATCCCTTGATCCAGGGCTACGACTCGGTGGAGCTCAAGGCCGACGTGGAGCTGGGCGGGACCGATCAAAAATTCAACCTGTTGGTCGGGCGCGATTTGCAGCGGGACTACAAGCAGGAGGCGCAAGTCGTGCTGACGATGCCCTTGCTGGAAGGGACCGACGGGGTCCGCAAGATGAGCAAGAGCTTCGGGAATTACATCGCGATCAAGGACGTCCCCAACGACATGTTCGGCAAGCTCATGTCCATCAGCGATACCCTCATGCTCCGCTACTATGAGCTGCTGACGACGGAGAATCTGGAGCAGGTCAAATCGGCCCATCCGATGCAGGCCAAGCAGAGGCTGGCGGAGCTGGTCGTCACCCGGTACCACGGGGCCGAGGCGGCGTCCCGAGCCAAGCAGGAGTTTGCCCACCGGTTCAGCGAGAAGGAGTTTCCGGACGAGCCCGACGCGCGCGTGACGTTGACGACAGCCGATGTGGCCGATCCGGCTGCACCGGCGATCGGGCTGGTGGATCTGGTGGCCAGAACCAAGCTGGTGCCGAGCAAGAGCGAGGCCCGGCGTCTGATCGTCCAGGGCGGGGTGGAGATGGATGAGCAGAAGCAGACCGACCCGAACGCCTCCATCCGGTTGGCCGCTGGGCGGCAATACCGGTTCCGCATCGGCCGCAGGAAATTCGCCATCGTCGAGTACAAAGCCGAGGGATAAGAGCATATGGCTGATGGCATATGGCGAAAGCGTGATGAGCAGGAGCTCGAGAATAGGGTGTTCTTACCATCAGCTATTCGCTATCGGCCATCAGCTCCCGGCATTTCCCACCCTTGACTTGCCGCGGTCCACAGAGTAGGATTCCTCTCGCCATCCATTATGAATGGGCCTCATCCACTTCCGGACCCGGTTGTTCAAGACCTGTGGTGCAGGCTGCGAGCGTCGGTGACTAGATTGGCCTTGCCTGTTATCGAGCAGAGAAAGAGAGCGGGAGTAGCTCAGTGGTAGAGTCCTAGCTTCCCAAGCTAGTTGTCGCGGGTTCAAATCCCGTCTCCCGCTCCATACCTCGCTTGCGTGATCCGCGCCCTTCGATCAAATGGGCGCGGATAGTTACTTTGCCACCAGTAGCTTAGATTCTTCGCTTCGTGTGAACCGTCGGCTCATCGGGCCGAGCCCCTGCCGACTGATGCCGACGGAGAAACACCTTCAGATCTTTTTTCGTTTCCAGTGACATGACAGCGGAGGCTGCTGTGGCCGCACCTGTTCGGCTCCTCGCGGGACTACTTCTCTTCTTGCTCGCCGGTTGCGCCACCCCCTTGGGTGATGCGGCTGGAAGAGGCGATCTGAAAGCGATGAGCGCGCTGCTGGAGCAGGGGCAAGACGTCAACGAGAAGGACGCCTGCGGGATGAGCGGGGGGGAGACCGCCTTGTTCTGCGCGGTCTGGTCGGGCAATCAGCCGGTGGTCAAATTCCTGCTAGAGCGTGGCGCCGACGTGAATGCCAAGACCAATTGGAACATGACGCCTCTCGATGCGGCCGTGGGCAGAGGCGATGTGCAGATGGTCCAGTTCCTGCTGGAGCGGGGGGCGGAAACGAACAACGCGCAGGTCCAGGTCTGCGATTCCGGCGGATTCGACATCAATATGTGCACTTCGCTCCAATATGCCAAACACACGGGGAACACCAAAATTGCGCGCTTGCTTGAGTATGCCGAGGAAAAGGAATTGGCCAAGCTGGGCGTGCCGTCGTCTTCCGCGCCGCTGACGGCAGCCCCACCCGCGGGGACAGTTGTGCCTGCAAGCGATGTGGATCGTGTGCCATCCGCGACGGCCAGAGCAAAGACCCATGCCTATGCCATCGTGGTGGGGATCGAACAGTACCAGCAAAAGCTGCCGCGGGCGGACTTTGCCGCGCACGACGCGGAGGTCATGAGCCAATACCTGAGCAAAGTCTTGGGCTATCAGGAAGAAAACGTGGTCGTGTTGCTCAACGACCGAGCGACGAAGACGGGCATCGAGAAATACATCGAGGCCTGGCTGCCCGATCATGTGGAGAAGGACGACTCGGTGTTCATCTATTATTCCGGACATGGCGCGCCCAATGCCAAGACGGGGAAGGCCTACCTCGTGCCCTATGACGGGGACCCGGCTTTTGTGGAGAAGACCAGTTATCCGCTGGATCGGCTATATGAACAGCTGGCGAACCTGCCGGCCAAAGAAGTCGTAGTCATACTCGACTCATGTTTTTCTGGAGCCGGCGGCCGGTCGGTCATCGCCAAGGGCATGCGGCCGATGGTGTTGTCCGTGGAAAATCCGCTCTTGGCCAAAGGCAATACGGTGGTGCTGGCTGCCGGTTCCGGCGATCAGGTATCCTCCACGTATGATCAGAAAGGCCATGGCTTGTTGACGTATTTCTTTTTGAAGGGTCTGCAGGGAGAGGGAGATCGTAATAAGGATCAGAGTATCGAGCTTAAGGAGTTGTTCGAGTACTTGAAGCCGCAGGTCGAGCGGGTGGCTAGACGCGAATTTCACAATGAACAGAGTCCCCAACTGTTGGGGAGCCCTGACATGCTCAAGCGGGGTGTGCGCCTGCTCGAACGAAACGAAGTGCCGTCTCGCTAATCCCCCTGTGCCCCCGAACCTGTTCCAGGTATCCTCTTCCACGGCCTCCCAAACGACGCAGCACAGTCCGCATTCTTGTCCCGCAGTTGGCTCGCTGGGCAGCTTAAGACAGAAGCCCCGGCAGCCACGCTCTGGGTGAGGCGCAGAAGGTGGGCCGGAATGCGCTGGAGGATATTTAGAGTTAGGGATGCAGTCGGTGCCAACGAAGAAATCAGGCTAGACGGCTTTCTTGACGAGCCCGGTGCGCAGACAGCGGGTGCAGACGCGGATGTGCTTGGTGCTGCCGTTTACCATCGCCTTGACCCGCTGGAGGTTGGGTGCGAAGATGCGCTTGGTTTTGTTGTTGGCATGGCTCACGTTATGGCCGGATTGATGTTTCTTGCCGCAGAGATCGCATGAAAAAGCCACGGTTCGAACTCCTTCCCTCACGAGACGGTCAAAATTGTCTGGACACGGGGCGTATGCTACCATACGGGCGTCTTGTCTGACAAGCCTACCTTGGTGCCGACTGTCTGCATGGAGCGACTGCAGCACATCGTCCAGCGCCTGGCCCGTCCCATTGACTTCGCCAGCCGCGATGCCTACGCGCATCTCTCGACAGTCAAGGGGCTCGGCCCGTTCGTGTCACGCCAGGTCGTGGAGGCCTTGGCCGAGGACGTCTACTCGGCCGCCGTCGAAACCGATTTACTGACGATCCGCCAACTCTTCGCCGATTACGACCGGATTCCCGATCAGGCCGAGCGCAAGAGCCGGCTGGTAAGAGCGCAGGCGATCCTGAGCCGGCTGCGCTCGATGGACATAGGTGCGAAGGCAGAAGCGCGAGGCGCGGGACAGGAGCAGGCTCACCCTCGCATCCCGAGTTCCGGCCCCGGTGCTTCCGATCTATGGGATCTTCCGATCCAGTTTGCGCGTGGCGTCGGGCCCAAGCGGACGCCGTTGCTGGAGCGGTTGGGGATCAAGACGGTCGAAGATGCCCTCTGGTTCCTGCCCTGGCGCTATGAGGACCGGTCGGTCGTGACCCCCATCGGGCAACTGGCGCCGGGCAAGCCGGCGACCGTCTGCGGGATCGTGCACAGCAGCGAACTCAAGCGCGCCGCCAGGCGTCGTCTCTCCATCCTGGAGGTGACAGTGGAGGACGCAACCGGTTCGGTGCATGCGGTCTTCTTCAACCAACCCTATCTGGAAACCCAGTTACAGCCGGGGGCTCGCGTGATGCTGAGCGGCATGGTGTCGGCCGGCCGCAAAGGATGGACCGATCTCGGACTGGAGACTCCCCAATACGAGGTCTTGGGGGAGGAACAGGATACGCCGTTGCACGTCGGCCGGATCGTGCCGATCTACCATGAGACCAAGGGCCTCACGTCCCGCCAGTTCCGGACGATCGTCAAGCACTTGTTGGATCGGCATGTGCCGGGCATGGAAGACATCGTGCCGGCCCCATTGCTGGCGAAGCTGCGCCTTCCGCCGATCCACCGCGCGATTCCCGATCTCCATTTCCCTCCCGTGCCGGGCCGCCAGGCCGGCCAGGGTTGGATGGACGCACTCGATCGCGGGACCACGCCGGCCCACCGGCGGCTGGCCTTCGAGGAATTTTTCGTGCTGGAGCTGGCCCTGGCCATGCGCCAACGGACCGTCAAGGAAGAGGTGAAAGGCATCCGGTTCGACACCGGCACGCAACTGGCGGCCAAGCTGCGGACCCTCTTGCCGTTTCAACTGACGATGGCTCAGGAGCGGGTGCTGGGCGAAATCCAGCGGGACATGGCATCGTTGCGGCCGATGAACCGGCTGATCCAGGGCGATGTGGGCTGCGGCAAGACGATCGTCGGGCTGATCGCGATGGTCATTGCCTGCGGGTCCGGCTACCAGGCGGCCCTCATGGTGCCGACCGAAATTCTGGCTGAGCAACATTACCTCAACCTGCGTCCGCTCCTGGATTCGCTGGGGCTGACGGTGGTGTTGCTCAAGAGCGGGGGGGCGGCCAAGGCGAAAGCGGCGACGCTCGCGCAGATCGAAAGCGGCGCGGCCCATATTGTGATCGGCACCCATGCGCTGATCCAGAAAGGCGTCCAATTCGCGCGGCTGGGGCTGACGGTGATCGACGAGCAGCACAAGTTCGGGGTGCTCCAACGGAAGACCTTGCTGGAGAAGGGCTATCACCCGGACGTGCTGGTCATGACGGCCACGCCGATCCCCCGGACCTTGGCTATGACCGTCTATGGGGATTTGGATCTCTCGGTGATCGACGCGTTGCCGCCGGGACGTCGCCCAGTCCGGACCTGGCTGTTCAACGAATCCCAGCGTCGCCGGGCCTATCAGGTGGTGCACGATGAAGTGCGGGCCGGCCGGCAAGGCTATATCGTCTATCCCCTGGTGGAGGAGTCGGAAAAGGTCGATCTGCAGGCGGCGATCCAGGCGGCCGAGGGACTCCAGGCCAAGGAATTTCGGTCCGCCCGCGTAGGGCTCTTGCATGGGCGCTTGAAGGCCGAAGAAAAGGAACGGACGATGGCGGCGTTCAAGGCCGGTACGATTCAGATTCTCGTGGCGACCACGGTCGTGGAGGTGGGGGTGGACGTGCCGAATGCGACTGTGATACTCGTGGAACATGCCGAGCGGTTCGGGCTGGCGCAACTGCATCAGTTGCGGGGCCGGGTGGGGCGGGGCGCGATCCAGTCCTACTGTCTGCTCCTGGCTTCAGGGCGGGGAGCCGCCGGAGACCGCGAGGAATCGAGTCGGCGGCATGCGGTTCGATCCGGGGCCCCAAGAGGAACAGGCTCCAGCCCTTCGCGCCAACGCATGGAGGCCTTGGTCAACTCAACCGATGGCTTTGTCATTGCGGAAGAAGACCTCCGCATCCGTGGACCGGGGGAGTTTTTCGGGGTGCGCCAGTGGGGGTTGCCCGAATTACGGGTGGCCAATCTCATTCGGGACGGGGTCTTACTCGAATCGGCAAGGCAGGAAGCGTTTGCGTTGCTGGCGGCGGACCCGCATCTGTCCGAACCGCGCCATCGAGCGTTGCGGAGTGTGATGTTGCGGCGCTGGAAGGACAAGCTGGATCTCGGGTCTGTCAGCTGACCCGGGTAGGGAGGGGACCATGGGGTTGCTGCAACGAGTCAGACAGGATTTGAAGGTCGGCTGGGCGAGCCTGCGCTATGGGGCGGCACAGGCGGCCGACCGTGCGATGGTGGAAACGGAATTGTTGCAGTTGCGTCGGGAATTGCGCAAGCTGGATGGCCGGTTCGGCGACCTGTCCCGCGATATCGGCGAGCGCGCCGTGGAGCTGCAGGAACGGAACGTGACGACGGAACAGATCCTCTCCGATTTCGAAATCGTGCGCGGCGCGGAACAGGCCCAGGAGCTGAAACTCCAGCGGGCCAAGTTGCTGGCCGAAATGGAAGATGCCAAAGCCTCGTCCTGACTCTCTTCAGCCGCCTCCCGCCGCTCATTCATTCCGCAGAAGGCTCCGTCATGATCCTGGCCGGGATTGATATCGGAACCCTGACCTGTCGGCTCTTGATTGCCGGGTGGCAGGCAGGTCGGCCGCTCGTTGAGCTGCATTCCGAGCGGCGGGTCCTGAGGCTGGGCGAGGGGTTGGAGCAAAACGGCAAGCTGAGTCCGGCCGCCGTGCAGCGCGTGGTCGAGGTCTTGCGCGAATGGAAGGGGCAGGTGACGACGCACCGGGCCGAGGCGGTGGCCGAGGTGGCGACCAGCGCGGTCAGGGAGGCGAGCAATCGGGATGCATTTCTTGACCTGGTGCGGCGCGAAACCGGTTTCACGGTCGAGATCATCAGCGGAGAAGAGGAGGCTCGCCGGACCCTGCTCGGCATCCGGTCCGGTCTCCCCGCCGGAGTCGCGAAGATGCTCGGGCTGGATATCGGCGGCGGCAGTACGGAATTCATCCTGGATCAGCCCGACAGAACCCCGATTGTCTGTTCCAAGGAAATCGGCGTGGTGCGGCTCACCGAGCGGCTCCTGCTCCACGATCCGCCGACGGTCGGCGAGTTGCAGACAGCCAGGGAATTGGTGCGGCGGACGGCGGACGAGGCGCGCGCCAAGTTGGGCGACCTGGCCGGTGCGACCTTTGTCGGCACGGCCGGCACGATCACGACGCTGGCAGCCATGGCCCAGAAACTGCCGGCCTACGTGGGGTCGCGGATCCACAACTACCGGCTTGAACTGGAGACGATCAGGGGACTTGAGGCGGATATCCTGAGCCGCACGAAGGCGCAGCGCGAAGGGCTGTTGGGGCTGGAACTGGGGCGCGAGGATGTGATCGTGGCCGGGACGATCATCCTGCGCGGGGTCATGGAAACGCTGGGGTTTCAGACCTGCCTGGTCAGTGATCTAGGTCTGCGCGAGGGGGTTTTGTTGGACCTGGCGGAACGGCTGAAGAGCAGCTAACAGCGTTCAGCCATCAGCCTTCAGCTTCGGCAGAAATTTGCTACGCTGACGGCTGAATGCCGACGGCTGACGGCTCCCATTTATCGTTGTGAGTACCAGCGAAAGCCTTTTGTCTCTTGGAACGTCGGGCGGGGCGCGGCGCCAGGTTTTTCCACCACCAACACTTTGAAATCCCACAGCCCGAACCAGGCCGGGTCGATCACCTCGTGGTAGTGGCATCCCATCAGCTTGGGCAGCATGTCTCCGAGGGCCTTGCTCAATTCGGCTTCGGTGTAGGCCCGGATGGAAAAGGGCTTCCCTTGCGCTGCGCAGAAACGCTGGATCGTGTAGGCGGCGCCGGTGCAAAGCAGGCGCGTATCCGGCCGGATGACGAAGAATTGGGGCAGGGCTGAGTACTGTTCCTGGAATCCCAACCAGCGCGCGGCATGCCGGAGGTGCTGGTACTGGACCTCATATTCCGTATGGCCGGGCAGCTTGACCGGGGCCGGCCAGCCCTGTTCGATTCCGAATTCGATCAGGATCGCCCGCCCGCCCGGCTTCAAGACCCGCCAGAGTTCCGACAGGAACCGGATCGGTCCGAGGTTGAACATCACTTCATCGGGGAGGTCCGGCTCAAGCGGCAGGCGGATGCGCCTGATCCAGTCCAGGGCCTCCTGATGCAAGGGGGTGTCGCCCCGACCTGTTTCGATCTCCCGCTTGGCGAGCTGCACCGGGGTCATGTCGGCGAGGTTTTCGTTGTCGATGATCAAGTCCACGCTGTTGTTGCGAAAGGGGAGCCATTCGGCATTGGCCTGGGTGCCGCCGCACCGCCACCCGGCTTCCCCGGCCAGCTTCAGTTGGGAAGGGAGGAAGGGACGGGTGATATCCAGAAACGTATAGAGTACGCCCTGTTTTTCGACCGGCGACAGTTCGGCCGCGATTTCCCGGGAGACATAGCCAAGACCGCCGCCGACCTCTACGACCAGTTTCGGTTTGGGGGCCCACCAGCCGAGGCGGCGCAGGTGTTTGGCCAGGAGCCGTCCGTAGGTCAGGCCTTGCAGCGCCTCGCTGGGTTCACGGAACAGGTGGGACACGGTCGTCTCGATCTGGTCGAAGTGCCCTTCCTGGGTGGCGATATCGCGCAGGTGAAAGGCGTGGAGATGGTCTTCTCCCTCGAATTCGCGGGAGCCGGACCAGCCTTCTCGAATTTGTTGCAGGAGCAGGTCCCACTTGGCGTTGCTGCGGTGCTGACCCGTCGGGGGTTCGGTGCCGTAATAGCAAAGGGCGTAGCGGGGAAGGGCCCACCGTTCCAGATGCCAGCGGCCGGTTTCTCCCTCCGGTCCGCAGACCCATTTGCCGAACTTGTCCAGGAGCCAGCCGACCGAGGCCTTGCCGTCCATGGAGGTCAAGAGCTCGATCCCCATTCGGTTCAGCCGCACCAGGGGGAGTTGGTCGTCCAACGGGGTGAGCCACCATTCCTCCGGCGTGTGCTGGTACACCACCATGTCCGGCATTCTCCAGGCTCGCTGGGTCAGCGCGTCGCCGGTGAGGGGGAGCGGTTCGTGCAAGGCGGACTTGGGTTCCATGGTCTTCCTAACGCGTATGATTGATCAGGGTGTCATGGGAACGAGGGCAGCAGGGTACACCAAGCTATGGGGCGGAGCAAGCCGAATGACGGCCCGGTTCGCCGCATAAAAAGTTCAGGTTGGAGAGGGTAAGGGAGCCGGGTCCGTGACGGTGAGGAAACCGCGCATGATGGGGTGCAGGGTGCAGTGATAGGGGTACCGGCCTGGCGGCAGGCCTGGCAAGGCAAAACTTCCATTGGGGGCCACGGAGCCTGAGTCGAAGGCGCAAGACCCATCCAGTTCACACCCGTCGTGCGTAACTGTATGGTGGGAGGCGGTGGGGTTGTCCCATTGAATGGGGACGCCGGCTGATACTGTCGCGGAGGCCGGCATATAATAGGGTGAGCTGCTTTCGATCGTGATCTGGAAGGGAGGCAGAGCCGCAGAGCCGAGCCCCAGGCCAAGCGCCCACCCGCCCATGGCCAAGGCGACGCGTATGCGAGTAAGTCGGGTCGACATAATCTTCTTGGAGCTAGTCTAGTTTTGGACGAGCCCTTTTCAAGATTCGCTCGATCAGACGCGGCAAATCCTCGCGTCGATGGTTGAACCGAAATTCCATCTCCTTCAGGTAGAGGACAAAATGACTCCGTCGGATGCCGTAGTACCGCCGCAGTTTGGTCTT
>Ga0194120_10000542_pt1 | contig 71498 bp, 71 predicted proteins | sample TA2MahCa65mmetaG_FD_148642 | JGI IMG/M metagenome (GOLD analysis project Ga0194120, IMG submission 148642) | Freshwater microbial communities from Lake Tanganyika, Tanzania - TA2015019 Mahale Deep Cast 65m | ecosystem: Environmental > Aquatic > Freshwater > Lake | place: Tanzania: Lake...
GCGCTCGTGATGATCGATCACGGTGCGGTGGTCGGGGGCGCTGTGGCTTGCGAAGTCCTCGCCGATGTCGTGGCGCAGCCGGGTGACGGTCTCGCCGCCCGGGTCCATGCGTCCGTCCACGGTCAGGCCATGGGCCTTCTGATAGCCGCGAATGCCCTCGACCAGACCGCTGCCGGCATAGCCGGTGGGGCCATCGAGCCGTTCGAGATCGCCATAATGCCCGGCATATCCCAAGGTGGTCTCGGCCTTGAGCACATCGTTAGGCCGGTTGTCGCCGCCGGTCCCGACCGAGCCGCGATAGGTGAAGTAATCGGGATGCTGCCGGTCGTCGTCCTCGCGATTGGCCGATCCGAAGCCGCCGGAGTAGCCGGTGTCGCGGTCGTCGTCGTCTTCCTCGTTCCAAAACCCGATCATGATGCTGTCTCCTTGTTGCGGTGTGGCGCGTGGCCCTATCTCTGCGCGTGCATGCGGCACGCGACGTCGCGCTTGGTTCGGGGCCTCACGGGCGGCGCGAAATCAGTTTCGCGACGTCCCGTGAACAAACACATCGCCCGGACCCGAGGGCATGAGGGGCGGGAGAGGATTCTCCCGTGAGCCGTTCATGCCCTCGCCTCCCTGAGGGCGGCTGCTGGGGGAGCAACCCCAACCTCGCGCGCCGGCGAGGGTTCAGCGACCGCCGCTCGGGAGAGAGGGTCCGAGCGAGGCTAAAAGGCGATGTCCTTGACGCAGGGAGCGGTCTCGACCGCTTACGTGGCATGCACCCGATAGCGAACGCACCCTATACGAGAACCAAGAACGAGTCAATCTATACTACGTAAAATGTCACAAAAAGAACAAAAGCTAATTATCGCAGCAAAATCATGTTGTTACACAAGATCATACCGCTACACCACAACAAAAACATGTGCCAGAAGGTTCCGGGAACTTAAAAACCGGGCGAATCCGAGACTGCTCGGATTCCGACAGCCGCCCCTACCAACTCGCCGACATCTTTCATGGCAAGAAGCACCCAGGCCGGACCATGCGCTTGTGGCCCGGCGCCGGGGATCGTGCACTCCAGCCGTCACCGAAATCGCCAAAAGTTCTAGTACCCGACATTATATAGACCCACCTCTCAAGCGATGACCGTGCACCCCATGCTTTGCTTTTCCGCCCGCCCGGACCAGCGCCACCGGCTTGATTTCCGGCCATTCGGGGCTTGCGCCGGCACGTTAACCATTGGATCGAGCCAATACCCGGCCCCGACACCGATCAACACTCGATTCCTGAATGATTTCAAAGACATGACTGGTTACGAATTGGCCGTTTGCGCGCATTTCCGCGCATTTGCGGCTCGGATGCGCGCCGATCGGCACCGAGCCGGCTCGGCTCCGCGCCGAATGGGCCCCGATCCGCTGCTTTGCGCGCCGGTCTCAGCCGCGGAACAGCGCCAGGAGCTGGACCAGTTCGATCAGACTGCCCTCGACCGCGACCCGGCCGGTCGCCAGCGCCGCCGGCAGCGAGCGTTGGCCGGCGGCGATCTCCTTCCACAGATTGCTGTCGACGGCGATGCGCAGCGCCGGCGCCCGGCGGGGGGCGCCGGGGCGGATCTCGGCCACGCCACGCCGGACATGGACGCCATAGTCGCGGCCGAGATCGGTAAAGCGGAACTGGATCGCGGCGTCGATCGCCAGCGCCTTGTCGGCATCGAGCCGCACCGCCATCGCCCGCATGAAGGAATCGATCGGATAGTCATGGAGAATCGCGACCGGCGTCAGCTTGGGATCGAGCGGCGCCACGCGCAGCGCGCCCTCCAATTCGAGCGCGCCGGTGAGCAGATAGTTGCGGCCATTGGCGCTGGTCTCGGCCGCGGCCTGGGCCCGCAGCACGCGAGCGAGACGCTGCTTGGCCTCGGCTGCGTCGGGGCGGTTGGCCAAGTCGGCCGCGGCCAGCTCCGCCGCCCAGCGCAGATCGCCCGCCGCAAGTGCCGCTTCGGCGGCGCGGTCGAGGCCGACTCCGCCCTTGGCGAGATCTGCCAGGCGCATGGCGCGCTCGGCCGGCGCCAGCGGATAGAGCCGCGCCGGGTTGCCGTCGAACCAGCCCAGCAGGCCGTGAAAGATGGCTCGCGCCGACCACTCGACCTTGCCGTAGAACTCCTGCAGGTGGGGGTGAGCGGCGAGATGCTGCGGCAGAACGAGTCGCGTCGCGATCTCGTCGGGGCCGAATCCCTTGTTCATCAGCCGAATGGTCTGGTCGTGGACGAACTGGATGGCGTCGCGATAGGCGGTCAGGGTCTCGGCCGCGGCGGCGCGGCCGATCACCGGCCTTGTGTGGCTGGGCACCAGGAATTCGGGTTCGAGATCGCGCATGCGATCCAGGCTGGCGATCCATTTGGCGACATCGCGGTAGCGCGTGCCGCGGATGGCGTAGAGATTGGGAAAGGCCTTGTAGAGATTGTCGCCCGGCAGCAGCGCCCGCCGCTCGGGCAGCCAGACGAACATCTGGTCCTCGGTCTCGCCGGGCGCATGGACGATGCGCAGGCGGATGCCGGCGATGGTCATCTCTTCCTCGCCGTCGACGATGCGGGTGGGACGCGCCAGCGCCAACTCGCTCTGGCCGTGGCGGTAGTCGAGGAACGGACCGATCCCGGCATTGGCGTGCAGATCGGGCGGCAGCAGGACGCCGAACTGGCGCAGGTTGCGCGCGAACATCGCCGGCGCCACCACGTCCAGCGCCTCGTTCATCTCGGTCTCGGTGTGACGGTTGGCGATGATCGTCGCGCCGCCCTCGGCCATGACGCGTGCCCCGAAGCTGTGATCGGGATGGTAATGGGTCAGGATCACCGCTCGGATCGGCTTCGGCGTCAGCTTGGCGAACTCGGCTTTGACCCGGCGTGCGGCTTCGCCGCTTTCCATCGCGTCGACCACCACGGCGCCGTCGCTGCCCTCGATCAGGATCGAGTTCGCCAAGCCGTAGCCGACCGCGACCCACAGCCCCTCGGCGATGCGGATCACTTCGGGCTTGAACTCGGCGCCATGTTCGGCCAGGCGGCGTTCGGCCGGCGCGGGCACGGTCTTGGTCTTGGGCTGGTCGTCGCAGGCAGCCAACGCCATGACCAGGATCGCGGACAAGAGACTGCGCATGGATCCTCCTCAGGCCGGCCGACAGCTCATGCCGCGGCGCGCCGCCTCGGCCGCTTCTCGGTTCTCGCCATCCGCCACCAGAACCCGGAACAGCACTACCCCGCGCCGGGTCGGAGAGACGACGGCGCGAGCGCCTTCGGGAGCCGCGACCGGACCGTCGGTCAGCATCAACCGGATCGGGCGCGCGCCGGCCTCGCGATCGTTGAGCACGAAGAAATTGTCGGAATTGTCGGCATAGAACGCGACCGACCAATAGGGCAGGCGCGCGGCCTCGGACTGGGGCACGGCCTCGACCGTAAGCGGCCCTTTCGCCAGATCGAAGGCGCAGATGACGTAAAGCAGATCGGGGCTGGGCATGACGACGCGCCGGCTGGTGTGATCGGGCAAGGGCGGCCGCGCCGGCCGGTTGAGGCCGATCTCCTGCCCGAGGCGCTCGATCAACTGGTGCATGATCACCTGCGGCAGCAGCCACAGCGCCAGCCAATGCGTCGCCGCCGCCAGCGCCAGGACATAGGCGATGCGCAAGGCCCAGCTTCTCATCGGCAGCCCTCTTCGGCGCGGATGCGAGGCGCGATCAGCGCCTCGGGCCGCGCCGCCAATTCGGTTGCCGGGTTGTACAGCCGCAAGGTCAGTTCGAACGGCGCGTTCCTCGGCACCGGCAGCCAGGGCTCGGCGCGGGCCTCGGCCGCAAGCGTCACCGCGAGGTCGCCGGCGGCTCCGGCCTGGGCCGAGTTGATGCTGAAACGGCGGGTCGGATGATCGATCAGGAAATGATCGGCGTCGTAGACCGTCAGGCTCCACCAGCGCGCGGCCGGGGCCGGGCCTTCGATGCGATAGGCGCAGGCGCCGTCGAGCGGGCGGCCGCGATCGTCGCTGCGGGCGACGAAATAAAGCGTCTCGGCGCGGCCGAGGCCGAGCAGCCCGCTCATGGCCACGCGGGCGCGGGTGTAGAGGCCGGCCTGCCGGGATCCGACCAGAAGGTCGGCGCGCCAGGGGCCGAGCGCGAGGCTTTGTCCCGGGCCAGGGCCGCGGATCGCCCACCAGGCCGAGCCCCCGCCCAGGCCGAGCCCGGCCGCGGTCAAGGCGATCCAAAGCGCGACTCTTTGGATCACCGTCCTGCCCTTGCCAGCGCGGCCTCGCCTTGCATAATCGGCGCCGGCATCCGGAAGCGTCGGGGAAAGCGAGGCGTCATGTCAGAGCAGATGATCAAGGTTACCGCCGAGTGGCAGAAGCGCGCCTATGTCGACAATGCCAAATATCTGGCGATGTACAAGGCCTCGGTCGACGACCCGGTCAGGTTCTGGAGCGAGCACGGCAAGCGCATCGACTGGATCAAGCCCTTCACCCAGGTCAAGGACACCAGCTATCTGGGCAAGGTCTCGATCCGCTGGTTCCATGACGGCACGCTCAACGTCGCCGCCAATTGCGTCGACCGTCACCTCGCCAAGCGCGGCGATCAGACCGCAATCATTTGGGAGGGCGACGATCCCAAGACCTCGAGAGCCATCACCTATCGCCAGCTTCACGCCGAGGTCTGCAAGTTCGCCAACGTGCTCAAGGCCCAGGGGGTGAAGAAGGGCGATCGCGTCACGATCTACCTGCCGATGATCCCCGAGGCGGCCTACGCCATGCTGGCCTGCGCGCGCATCGGCGCGGTGCACTCGGTGGTGTTCGGCGGCTTCTCGCCCGACTCGCTGGCGGGGCGGATCGAGGACGCCAAGGGCAGCGTGGTGGTGACCTCGGACGAAGGCGCGCGCGGCGGCAAGAAGATCCCGCTCAAGGCCAACACCGACGCCGCGCTGGCCAAGCTCAAGGGCGATTTCAAGGTGATCGTGGTGCGCCATACCGGCGGCCAGGTCGCCTTCACCCCCGGCCGCGACGTCTGGTACCACGAGGCCGCCGCCAAGGTGCCGGCCGAGTGCAAGCCCGAGGAGATGGGCGCCGAGGACCCGCTGTTCATCCTCTACACCTCGGGTTCGACCGGCAAGCCCAAGGGCGTGCTGCACACCTCGGGCGGCTATCTGGTCTATGCCGCGATGACCCACCAATACGTCTTCGATTATCACGACGGCGACATCTACTGGTGCACTGCCGATGTCGGCTGGGTGACCGGGCACAGCTACATCCTCTACGGACCGCTGGCCAACGGCGCCACCACGCTGATGTTCGAGGGCGTGCCCAACTGGCCCGACGCCTCGCGCTTCTGGCAGGTGGTCGACAAGCACAAGGTCAACATCTTCTACACCGCGCCGACCGCGATCCGCGCGCTGATGCGCGAGGGCGAGGCGCCGGTCAAGAAGACCGGCCGCGGCTCGCTGCGGCTGTTGGGGTCGGTCGGCGAGCCGATCAACCCCGAGGCCTGGCTGTGGTACCACCGCGTGGTCGGCGACGGCCGCTGCCCGATCGTCGACACCTGGTGGCAGACCGAGACCGGCGGGATCTTGATCACACCGCTGCCGGGCGCGACCGACCTCAAGCCGGGCTCGGCGACGCGGCCCTTCTTCGGCGTCAAGCCGCTGCTGGTCGACGGCGAGGGCAAGGAGATCGCGGGCGCCGGCGCCGGCAATCTCTGCATCTCGGATTCCTGGCCCGGGCAGATGCGCACCGTGTTCGGCGACCACGAGCGTTTCGTGCAGACCTATTTCTCGACCTACAAGGGGCTCTACTTCACCGGCGACGGCTGCCGCCGCGACGCCGACGGCTATTACTGGATCACCGGCCGGGTCGACGACGTCATCAACGTCTCGGGCCACCGCCTCGGCACTGCCGAGGTCGAGAGCGCGCTGGTCGGCCACACCAAGGTGGCCGAGGCGGCGGTGGTGGGCTATCCCCACGACATCAAGGGCCAGGGCATCTACGCCTATGTCACGCTCAAGCTCGGCATCGATCCCAGCGAGGAGCTGCGCAAGGAGCTGGTGCAGTGGGTGCGCAAGGAGATCGGCGCCATCGCCTCGCCCGACGTCATCCAATGGGCGCCCGGCCTGCCCAAGACTCGCTCGGGCAAGATCATGCGCCGCATCTTGCGCAAGATCGCCGAGAACGACACCTCGAATTTGGGCGACACCTCGACCCTGGCCGATCCGGCCGTGGTCGACGACCTGGTCAAGAACCGGGCGGTGAAATAGTCAGCGGTTCTCGGCCAGGATCTTGCCGGCGAAGTAGAGCGAGCCGGCCAACAGCATCCGCGGCGACGGCTCGGCCGGTACGGCCCGGATCGCGGACGCGGCATCGGCCGCGGTCTCGGCGTCAAGCCCGACGTCCCGGGCGAAGGCCGCCAGCGCCTCGGGCGGATGGCAAGGCTCGCCCGGGATCGGCACGGCGAAAACCCGCGCCACCCGGCCCCGGAACGGGGCGAAGTAGCCGCGCGCGTCCTTGTTCTCGAGCATGCCGACGACCATGTGCACCGGCCGTGTGCCGCGCCACTGATCGAGCGTGGCGGCGATCGCCTCCCCAGCCCCGGGGTTGTGCCCGCCGTCGAGCCAGATCTCGCCGCCCGCCGGCAGCAGGTCGACCAGCGGTCCCGCCGCCAGCCGCTGCATCCGGGCCGGCCACTCGACCGCGCGCAGGCCGCGGGCGACGGCGTCGGCCGGAATCCGCAGCGCCTGCTGGCGTTCGACGCAGGCGATGGCGGTGGCGGCGTTGGGGATCTGATGCGGCCCGATCAGCCCGGGCGGCGGCAGATCGCGCTGCCCTTGGGCGGATTCGAAGCGCATTCCGCTCGGGCTCGCTTCGGCTCGGAAGTCCTGGCCCCACACCGCCAGCGGCGCCCGCAAGTCATCGGCCCTGGCCTGCAACACCGCCATGGCCTCGGCCACTTGCGGGCCGATCGTCGCCGGCACCCCGGCCTTGAGGATGCCGGCCTTCTCGAAAGCAATCTTGGCGACCGTGTCGCCGAGATACTGCATGTGATCGAGCGAGATCGGCGTGATCGCCACGCCCAAGGGCCGCGCCACGATGTTGGTCGCATCCAGTCGCCCGCCCAACCCGGTCTCGAGCAAGAGCAGATCGGCCGGCTCGCGGGCGAAGGCCAGGAAGGCGGCGGCGGTGGTGATCTCGAACAGGGTGATCGGCTCCTCGCCGTTGACCCGCTCGCATTCCTCCAGCAGGGCCGAGAACTGCGCATCCTCGATCAGCCGCCCGGCGAGGCGGATGCGCTCGTTGAAGCGCACCAGATGCGGCGAAGTATAGACGTGAACGCGATACCCGGCGGCCTCGGCGAAGGCACGCAGGAAGGCCACGGTCGAGCCCTTGCCGTTGGTGCCGGCGACGTGGATCGCCGGCGGGAAGCGATGCTCGGGATGACCCAACCGCGCCAACAACCGCTCGATCCGCCCCAGCGACAAATCGATCGATTTGGGATGGAGCCGCTTCAGCCGCTCCAGCAGCAGGTCAGGCGCGACCATCGGCCGGCGCCGGTTCGACCGCCGCCGGCGCCGCCGCCTTGGGCCTCATCAGCAGGTCGATCACCTGGGCCAGGGTCTCGCGCAGCTTGGCGCGCGGCACCACCATGTCGACCATGCCGTGGTCGAGCAGGTACTCGGCGCGCTGGAAGCCCTCGGGCAGCTGCTCGCGGATGGTCTTCTCGATCACCCGCGGTCCGGCGAAGCCGATCTGCGCGCCGGGCTCGGCGATGGCGATGTCGCCCAGCATGGCGAAGCTGGCGGTGACGCCGCCGGTGGTGGGATCGGTCAGCACGACGATGTAGGGCAGGCCGGCCTCGTGCATCTGTTCGACGGCGATGGTGGTGCGCGGCATCTGCATCAAGGACAGGATGCCTTCCTGCATGCGCGCACCGCCCGAGGCGGTGACCGCGACCAGCGCCGCCTTGGCGGCGATGGCCCGCGCCGCGGCGGCAAGGAAGGCCTCGCCCACCGCCAAGCCCATCGAGCCGCCCATGAAGCCGAAATCCAGCGCCGCGATCACCGTCGGCTGCCCGCCGATCTTGCCCTCGGCCACCAGCATGGCGTCCTTCTCGCCCGAGCGGGCGCGCGAATCCTTGAGCCGGTCGGGATAGCGCTTATGGTCGCGGAACTTGAGCGGATCCTGCACCACTGCCGGAGTCTCGACCCGCGCATGGACGCCGTCGTCGAACAGCATGGCGAAGCGCTCGACCGCCGAAACCCGCAGATGATGGCCGCAATGCTGGCAGACCGAAAGATTGGCCTTGAGGTCGCGGGCGAAGATCATCTGCCCGCAGGACGGGCAGGTCTGCCACAGATTGCCTGGCACGTCGCGCTTGCGGTTGACCAGCGCGTTGATCCGCGGCTTGACGAAGTTAGTCAGCCAGTTCATGCCGACGCCCTGGCCACGCCCTTGGCCAGCTCCCGAACCAGGGCGGTGATGCCGGAAACGGCAGCCGCCTTGTCGGCCCCTGCCCGCTCGATCGCCTGCACCAGCGCGGTACCGACCACGGCGCCGTCGGCGACGCGGGCGATGGCTTCGGCCCGCGCCGCGTCGCGAATGCCGAAGCCGACCATCACCGGAAGCCTGGTGGCGGCCTTGATGCGCGCCACCTGAGCCCCCACCGGCGCCACTTCGGGCACGGCCGCGCCGGTGGTGCCGGTGATCGAGACGTAATAGACGAAGCCCGACGATCCGTTCAGCACCGCCGGCAGGCGCTTGGCGTCGGTGGTCGGCGTCGCCAGCCGGATCAGATCGATCTCGGCCGCGCGCAGATCGGGCAGCAGTTCGTCGGCCTCCTCGGGCGGCAGGTCGACCAGGATCAGGCCGTCGATCCCGGCCTTGGATGCCGATTGAGCGAAGGCCTTGCCGCCGCGGCGATGGATCGGATTGTAGTAGCCCATCAGAACGATCGGCGTGTCGTCGTCTTCCTTGCGGAACCGCGCCACCAGATCGAGCGTCCGATCCAGCGTCATGCCCGCCGCCAGCGCGCGCAGGCCCGCGGCCTGGACCGCCGGGCCGTCGGCCATGGGGTCGGTGAACGGCATGCCGAGTTCGATGATGTCGGCGCCGGCCGCCGGCAGCTTGCGGACGTATTCGAGGCAGGTCGCGGAATCGGGATCGCCGGCCATGACGAAGGTGACCAGCGCCTTGCGGCGTTCGGCCGCCAGTCTGGCGAGGCGTCGGGAAAGCCGTGCGCTCACAGCTTGCGCCCCAGCGCTTCGGCGACGGTGAACACGTCCTTGTCGCCGCGCCCGCACAGGTTCATCAAGACGATGTGCGGCTTGGGCAGCTTGGGCGCGATCTTCAGCACATGCGCCAGCGCATGCGCCGGCTCCAGCGCCGGGATGATGCCTTCGAGGCGCGAGCAGAGCTGGAAGGCATCCAGCGCCTCCTGGTCAGTGGCCGAGACGTATTCCACCCGCCCGACCTCGTGCAGCCACGAATGCTCGGGACCGATGCCGGGATAGTCCAGCCCGGCCGAAATCGAATGCGCCTCGTCGATCTGGCCGTCGGCGTCTTGCAACAGATAGGTGCGGTTGCCGTGCAGCACGCCCGGCTGGCCGCGGCTGAGCGAGGCCGCGGTCTTGCCGGAATCGAGCCCCAACCCCGCCGCCTCGACGCCGTGAATCCGCACCGAAGGCTCGTCGAGGAATTCGTGGAACAGGCCCATGGCGTTCGACCCGCCGCCGATGCAGGCCACCAGCGTGTCGGGCAACCGGCCCTCGGCCTGCATCATCTGCTCGCGCGCTTCCTTGCCGATCACCGCCTGGAAGTCGCGCACCATGGCGGGATAGGGATGCGGCCCGGCGACGGTGCCGATGATGTAATAGGTGTCGGCGACGTTGGTGACCCAATCGCGCAGCGCCTCGTTCATCGCGTCCTTGAGGGTGCGCGAGCCCGAAGTCACGGCGCGCACCTCGGCGCCCAGCAGCTTCATGCGGAAGACGTTGGGCTTCTGGCGCTCGATGTCGACCTCGCCCATGTAGATCACGCAGGGCATGCCGAACAGCGCGGCGACGGTGGCGGTGGCGACGCCGTGCTGGCCGGCCCCGGTCTCGGCGATAATGCGGGTCTTGCCCATGCGTTGGGCCAGCAGGATCTGGCCCATGCAGTTGTTGATCTTGTGGGCACCGGTGTGGTTCAGCTCGTCGCGCTTGAAGTAGACCTTGGCGCCGCCGCAATGCCGGGTGATGCGCTCGGCGTGATAAAGCGGCGAGGGCCGGCCGACGTAATGGGTCATGTAGCGGCCGAGTTCGGCATGGAAGGCAGGATCGGCCTTGGCCCGGGCGTAGGCCTTCTCCAACTCGAGGATCAGCGGCATCAGCGTTTCGGCGACGAAACGGCCGCCGAAGCGGCCGAAATGGCCGCGTTCGTCGGGACCGATGCGAAACGAATTGGGCGCCGCCATGAACCCCTCAGATCGCCGCCGCCGCGGCCAGGAAAGCGCGGATCAAGTCCGGGTTCTTGACCCCGGGCGCATCCTCCACGCCCGAGGACACGTCGACCGCCCGCGCTCCGCTAGCCGCCACGGCCTCGGCCAGGTTGCCGGCATCGAGACCGCCGGCCAGCATCCACGGGCAGCCGAAGCGCCTTCCCTTGAGCAAGGACCAATCGAAGCTCAGCCGATTGCCGCCGGGCAGCGCGCCGGGCAAAGTTTTAGGGGTTTTGGCGTCGAACAGCAACCAATCGGCGATGTCCTCATAGGGCTCGGTCTGCGCGAAATCCTCGGCCGCGCCGATCTTGATCGCCTTGATCACGGTGCGGCCGAGCTTGGTCCGCAGGCGCTCGACCGTGGCCGGGGTCTCGCGGCCGTGAAGCTGCAGCATGTCCAGCTTGGCGACGCGCACCGTGTCGCGGATGCGTTCGATGCCGGCATCGACAAACAGCCCGACCTTGGCGACGTGATCGGGCAGATCGCGCGTGATCTCGGCCGCCTGCTCGGGCGTCACCGCGCGCGGGCTCTTGTCGTAGAACACCAGGCCGACATAGCCGGCGCCTCCGGCAGCGGCCGCGGCGACTGCTTCGGCGGTGCTGAGACCGCAGATCTTGGCCAGGACCGGCATCGGCGTCAGTCCGCGATCTGCTCGATCATGGCGCGAGCTGCGGCCCGCGGATCGGGCGCCTGGACGATCGGCCGGCCGATCACCAGCACATCGGCGCCGGCGGCCCGTGCCTCGGCCGGAGTCATGACCCGCTTCTGATCCCCGGCGGCGGCGCCTGCCGGCCGCACCCCCGGCACCACCAGCAGCATGTCGCGCCCCAGCGCCGCCCGCAGCGGCTTGACCTCGTGCGGCGAACACACCACCCCGGCCAGCCCGGCCGCCTTGGCCAGCCGGGCCATGCGCACGGCGTGATCGGCCAGGCCGCCCTGAATGCCGCCCTCGGACAGATCGCTTTGGTCGAGGCTGGTCAGCACGGTGACGGCGATCACCCGGGACGAAGCACGCGCCGCCAGCACGGTCTCGGCCGCGGCCTGCATCATCGCCCTTCCGCCGCCGGCATGGACGGTGAGGAAGGTCGGACCCAGCGCCAGCGCGCTTTTCACGGCGCCGGCGACGGTGTTGGGAATGTCGTGCAGCTTGAGATCGAGGAACAGCGGCTGGTCGGCAGCCAAGGCACGCACGCCGGCGGGGCCTTCGGCGACAAACAGTTCGAGGCCAATCTTCAACCCGACGCCGATTCCGGCCAGCTTCTTGGCCATGCGTCCGGCCTCGGTCGCGTTGGGCAGGTCAAGGGCGACGAACAGCCGGGGCGGCGGGCGCTCGCTCATGGCAGGGTTATAGCGCCAATGCCCGCCCGGCGTCATCGTGAGCGCCGGCGTGGATCGAGCCGAGTTCGGCGGCGTCCAGCCGATACTCGCCCCCGTCGCGCAGCCGATCGCGGATCGGCGCGATCACGGCCTCGCCCTCGGCCGGCGAGGGTTCGCGCACCAGATCGGGATCGGCTGCAGGGCCGAGAATGCCGGCGCCGACGACGGCGACTTTCATGCCGCCTCCGCCACCAGCTCGGCCGCTGCCAGATCTTCGATCGCCGAGCCGACCGACTTGAACAGGGTGATTTCCTCGGCCGAGCGGCGGCCGGGATGGCGGCCGCGCGCCAGATCGTGCAGATCGGCCAGGACCGCGCCGCGCTCGATCGTGCCCGCCGCCAGCGGGGCGGTCAGATCGCCCGCCTCCGTCAGCGCGCCGCCCATGGTGTCGACGAAGATCCGGGCGCGCCTGACCGTATCGTCGTCGGCCTCGCGCATCGCCGGGGTGAAACCGCCGACCAGATCGAGATGGGTGCCCGGCTTGAGCCACTGGCCGCGGATCAGCGGCGTCGGGCTGAGCGTGGCGCAGGAGACGATGTCGGCCGTGCTGACGGCCGCGGCCAAGTCCGCGACCGCCTCGCCGCCGACTCTCGATGCCAGCTCGCGCGCGCGTTGGGCGGTGCGATTCCAGACCAGCACCCGCTTCAGGCTCGGCCGCGCCGCGCGATGGGCACGGATCAGATGCGGCGCCAACGCGCCGGCACCGACCATCAGCAGCGTCGCCGCGTCGGCGCGCGACAGGTAGTCGGAGGCCAAGGCCGATGCCGCGCCGGTGCGATGCAGGGTCAGCACGCGGCCGTCCATTACCGCCCGCACCGCGCCGGTCACGGCATCGAGCAGCAGATAGGTGCCGAGCACGGAATCCAGCCCATGCTTGCGGTTGTCGGGAAAGACGGTGACGATCTTGACGCCCATCGCGCCGCCCGGCCGCCAGGCCGGCATCAGCAGCAGCATGCCCTCGCTGGCGCCCGGCACGGCGACCGGATGGTGATGGCGCACCGGCACCGCCACTTCGGCGGCGAAGGCGGCGCGCAGCCGTTCGATCAGGGCGCGGTCGTCGAGCGCGCGCGCCACCGCCTGCGCATCGTAGAACCGCGGACCCATGTCAGTAAGGGATCGGCGGCGGGATCGGAACCGGGGCGACGCCGTCGCCGGCGCGCTTCATGGCGGCCAGCTCGCGCGCCAGCACCGCCGCCCGCGCCCGCGCCGCCACCATCCGCCACCAACCGATCGCCCCGCCGATGACGATCCCGACCGCGATCCCGCCCAGCCCCAGCGCATAGACCGGAAGTTCGAGGGACAGCGGCAGCGGATCGAGGCTGATGCGCAAGGGCGCGCGATTGGCGACGGCGAAGGCCGCGACCGAGGCCGCAAGCACGACAAAACACAGCATGCCGAGGAGCCGCATCATGGCGGCTCGCGGTCAACCGCCGGCGCTGGGGGCGGCGCTGCGCGCGGCGCCGGCCTGGGCGTTGCCGGAATTGAGGCGTTCGCGCAATTCCTTGCCGGTCTTGAAGAACGGCACCCGCTTTTCGCTGACCTGCACGGCTTCGCCCGAGCGCGGGTTGCGGCCGACGCGGGCCGGGCGGCGCTTGACCGAGAACGCGCCGAAGCCGCGCAACTCGACCCGGTCGCCGCGCGCCAGCGCATCGGCGATCTCGGCGAACACCGTGGTGACGATGCGCTCGATGTCGCGCTGGTAGAGATGCGGATTGGTTACCGCCAGATGGGCGATGAGCTCGGATTTGGTCATGGCCGGATGGATGGCGGGTCCCCTGGGTCAGCGCGAAGGGTGCCAAAGCGAGGTCAAGCCGTCAAGGCTATGTCGTTCCGGCAAAAGGACTTTTTGGGCCCGGCCGAGCATGTCCTCGAGCCAGGATTCGGCCCGGCCGCGCAGCTTGACGTCGCGCACTGGAAGTCCAACCGGCACCTCGCGCGAAGCCAGCCAGGCCCGCGCCTCGCTTTCGCCGCCCAGACCGTCGATCAACTTGTTTGCGACCGCCTGGCGGCCGGTATAGACCCGGCCGTCGGCCAGCTTGCGCGCCGCCTCGCGTTCGAGCCCGCGTCGTTCGATCAGGAGGTCGAGAAACCATTCATAGGTGTCGTCGACCAGCGCCTGGGTCGCCTCGCGCGCGCCCGGCGCCAACGGCTCGAGCGGATTGGGCTGGGCTTTGAGCGGGCTCGACTTGAAGCTCAGCGGCGTCACGCCCAGCTTGTCCAGCAGCCGCGTCACCTCGACCGTCTCCATCGCCACGCCGATCGAGCCGGTGATGGTGGTCTCGCGCGCCAGCAGATGATCGGCGGCCAGCGCGGCGAGGTAGCCGCCCGACGCCGCCACCGTGCCCATCACCGCCACCGTCGGCCGCCGTTCCGCGATCCGGCGCAGGCCGCGATAGACCATCTCGGCGCCGGTGGTGGTCCCGCCCGGGCTGTTGACGCGCAGGATCAGCGCCCGCACGGCGCGATCCTCGGCCAGCTCGGCCAGCTTCTCCTCCAGCCGTCGCTCGTCGAGGATCACGCCCTCGAGATCGAGCCGCGCGACATAAGGCCGCTCGGGCAGCGCGCCGAACTCGCTCGCCGCCACGCCGACCAGCGCCACCAGCGCCACCACCGCCGCCACGCGCCAGCGCCGCAGCCGCCGCTTGAGCCGGCGGCGGTCCAGCACGGCATCGGCGTCGAACGCCATGGCGCCAGCCGCGTCCCGCTATTCGGGCTTCTTTTCGGCCGTGTCCTTGCTGGCGCGCTTCATCGCCGGGCCAAGGATGTCGCCCAGGCTGGCGCCGGAATCGGCCGAGCCGAACTGCTCCATCGCCTGCTTTTCCTCGGTGATCTCGCGCTGCTTGACCGAAAGCATGACCTTGCGGCCGGTCTTCTCGATCTGGGTGATGATGGCGTCGAGCTTCTCGCCCTTGGCGAAGCGATCGGGCCGCTGCTCTGACCGCTCGCGCGCCAGCTCGGACTTGCGGATGAAGCCGGGCACGCCGTCGCCGAAGCTGACTTCGACGCCGTTCTCGTGCGTCGCGGTCACGGTGCAGGTGACGACGTCGCCCTTCTTGACCGCGGAAATGCCCGAGGCGAAGGGATCGGCGGTGAGCTGCTTGATGCCGAGCGAGATGCGTTCCTTGGCGATGTCGACGTCCAGCACCTTGGCCTTGACGACGTCGCCCTTCTTGTAGCCCTTGATCGCCTCCTCGCCCGACTTCTCCCAGCTGATGTCCGACATGTGCACCATGCCGTCGAGCAGCGGGTCGATGCCGACGAACAGCCCGAACTCGGTGATGTTCTTGATCTCGCCCTCGACTTCGCTGCCGGCCGGGTGCTTGGCGACGAACGCCTCCCACGGATTTTCCTGGCACTGCTTGAGGCCGAGCGAAATGCGGCGCTTCTCGGCGTCGACGTCCAGCACCATCACCTCGACCGTCTGGCTGGTGGAGATGATCTTGCCGGGGTGGACGTTCTTCTTGGTCCAGCTCATTTCCGAGACGTGGACCAGGCCCTCGACGCCGGGCTCGAGTTCGACGAAGGCGCCGTAGTCGGTGATGTTGGTGACCCGGCCGGTGAACTTGGCGCCGGCGGGGTACTTCATCTGCACGCCGTCCCACGGATCGGCCAGCAGCTGCTTCATGCCGACCGAGACGCGCTGGGTCTCGGCGTTGAAGCGGATCACTTGCACCTTGACGTTCTGGCCGATGCCCAGTGCCTCGGAGGGATGGTTGATCCGCCGCCAGGCGATGTCGGTGACGTGCAGCAGACCGTCGAGCCCGCCCAGGTCGATGAAGGCGCCGTAATCGGTGATGTTCTTGACCACGCCGTCGATGACTTGGCCTTCCTTGAGATTGGCGATCAGTTCCGAGCGCTGCTCGGCGCGGCTTTCTTCCAGCACCGAGCGCCGCGAGACGACGATATTGCCGCGGCGGCGGTCCATTTTCAGGATCAGGAAGGGCTGCTGCGAGCCCATCAGCGGGCCGATGTCGCGCACCGGCCGCAGGTCGACTTGGCTTCCGGGCAGGAAGGCGATGGCGCCCTGGAGGTTGACGGTGAAGCCGCCTTTGACGCGGCCGAAGATCACGCCGTTGACGCGCTGGTTGCCCTGGAAGGCCTTTTCCAGCTGGGTCCAGGCCTCCTCGCGGCGGGCCTTTTCGCGGCTGATCACCGCCTCGCCCAGCGCGTTCTCGATGCGCTCGAGGAACACCTCGACCGAGTCGCCGACCTGGATGTCGGCCGGCTGGCCGGCGACGGCGAATTCCTTCAGCGGCACCCGGCCCTCGGATTTGAGACCGACGTCGATCACGACCATGTCGTTCTCGATCGAGACCACCTTGCCTTCGACCACGCTGCCTTCGAGGCTTTCGGCGACGCCGAAGGATTCCTGGAGCAGGGCTGCGAAGTCGTCCTCGCGCGGGGCGACCTTGACGGCGCCGGCGTTGGCTTTGGCCATGTCTTGTCCTGTGTCTTTCGGCGCCCGAACCGACCCCATGTCGGCGCGGGCGCGATCGTCGGATTTGGATTAGGACCGGGGACCGATCCTGCCGACGACCATCTCCCAAGCTGCGGAGAGGGCCGCTTCTATAGACAAATCGCTGGTATCGAGCAAGAGGGCATCGGCCGCGGGCTTGAGGGGGGCGGCGGCGCGGTCGGAATCGCGCCGGTCGCGGGCCTCCATTTCGGCCCGTACCGCCTCGGCATCGGGCCGCTCGCCGCGCGCCAGCAGCTCGGCATGACGCCGGCGCGCGCGTGCCGCCAGCGAGGCGGTGACATAGAGCTTGGCCTGGGCATCGGGGCAGACCACGGTGCCGACGTCGCGGCCGTCCAGCACCGCCCCCGGCTTGCCGCCGGGCGGCTGAGCCGCAAAGCGGCGCTGGTAGGCGAGCAGCGCCGCCCGCACCTCGGGCATGGCGGCCACGACCGAGGACAGCTTGGCCACGGCTTCGCTGCGCAGATCGCGCGCCGTCAGATCCTCGGCCGCCAGGCTCTCGGCCACCAGCCGGGCGTCGTCGGCCTCGGGCCCCTGCCCGAGCGCCAACAGCTTGGCGGCGACGGCGCGATAGAGCGAGCCGGTGTCGAGATGGGCGAAGCCGAGCCTTGCCGCCAGCGCCTTGGCCAGCGTGCCCTTGCCGGCCGCGGCCGGGCCGTCGACGGCGATGACGATGCTGCGGCTCACGGCGCCGCCAGATCCGCGCCCAGGCCGCGCATCAGGGCGACGAAGTCGGGAAACGAAGTCGCGATCGAAGCAATGTCGTCGATCGCCACCGGGTCCCGCGAGGCCAGCCCCAACACCAAAAAGCTCATGGCGATGCGATGGTCCAGCCGCGCGGCGATGCTTGCCCCGCCGGCGGGCGGCTTGCCTTGGCCGTGGATGACAAGGCTGTCCTTGCCCTCTTCGACCTTTACCCCGCAAGCGGCCAGGCCCTGCGCCACCGCCCCCAGCCGGTCGCTTTCCTTGACCCGCAGCTCGGCCAGGCCGCGCATCTCGGTCTTGCCCTCGGCGCAAGCCGCGGCCACGGCCAGGATGGGATATTCGTCGATCATCGACGGCGCGCGCTCGGGCGGCACGATCGTGCCCTTGAGCCGCCCGTGGCGCACGGTCAGCTCGGCCACCGGCTCGCCGCCGACCTCGCGCCGCTGGCCATAGGACAGATCGCAGCCCATTTCCTCGAGCGTCGCCAGCAGCCCGGTGCGCAGCGGATTGAGCCCCACCCCCGCCACCGTCACCCGGCTGCCCGGCACGATCGCGGCCGCCACCAGCGCAAAGGCGGCCGAGGACGGATCGGCCGGAACGTCGATCGAGCGACCTTCCAATTCGGGCTGGCCGACCAGGGTGACGACGCGGCCCTCGGCCGTGTCCTCGACCCGCACCGTCGCCCCGAAATGGCGCAGCATGCGCTCGGAATGATCGCGCGTCGGCTCGGGCTCGATCACCGTTGTCTCGCCGCGCGCGTTCAGCCCCGCCAGCAGAATGGCGGACTTGACCTGCGCCGAGGGCACCGGCAGGCGATAGCGGATCGGCAGCGCCTCGCCGGTGCCGCGGATCGCGCCCGGCAGCCGATCGCCCGCGCGCAAGCGCAGCTCGGCGCCCATCGACTCCAACGGCCGCGCCACCCGGCCCATCGGCCGGCGTCGCAGCGAAGCATCGCCGGTCGCGACCGCCAGCAAAGGATGACTCGCCAGCACGCCCATCATCAGCCGCGCGCCGGTGCCGGAATTGCCGAAATCGAGCACGTCCTCGGGTTCGACCAAGCCGCCGATGCCGCGCCCCTGCACGCGCGCCTCGCCGGCGGCCGAGATTTCGACCGCGGCACCCAACGCGCGGCAGGCGGCGGCGGTGTTCAGCACGTCCTCGGCCATCAGCAGGCCGCGCACCCGCGTCTCGCCCACCGCCAGCAGGCCGAGGATCAGCGACCGATGGGAAATCGACTTGTCGCCGGGCGCCGTGACGCGGCCGACCAGCGGCCCCGAACGGCGGGCGCGAAGCGGCTGGATGCGGGCGGCGGCGGTCACGGCGCGCCTCTCTAACACGGGCCCGGGGCCAAGCGAATATTGTTTTGACAGCGGTCGGGGCTTCTGGCAAAGCCTTGCGCCGCTTCCGTCTCAAGTCAGTTCCGGAGTCCGCCCGTGGCAAAACCCGAATGGGGTCAGAAGCGTCGCTGCCAATCCTGCGCCGCCAAGTACTACGACCTCGGCAAGTCCAAGATCGAATGCCCGAAATGCGGCGTCGAGTGGCAGCCCGACGTGATCGTGCGCAGCGCGCGCGATGCCGCCAAGGCCGCGCCGCCGGTCGCCAAGCCCAAGCCGCAGCCGGCGCTGGAGACCGCCAAGATGGAGGAGGCCGCGACCGACGAGGAAATCGCCGAGGGCGACGAGGAGGAAGTTCTCGAGGACGCCTCCGACCTGGGCGAGGACGAGGACGTGGCCGAAGTGATCGACAAGCCGATCGACGGCGAGAAGGAAAAGGACGCCGATTGACCCTTTGCCCGGCGCGGCGCCGGGGCTTGAATTCGCCGACCGTCGGGCCTAGGTTCCGGCCCGACCGCGCGGGGCCATAGCTCAGTTGGGAGAGCGCTACAATGGCATTGTAGAGGTCAGGGGTTCGACTCCCCTTGGCTCCACCAGTTTTCCGAGGGCTCGGCCGGATGCGGCCGGGCCCTCGGCGCTTTTCGGATCGGTCTTCAGCCTTTGGCCAACCACTCGACCAGCTTGTCGAACGAGCCGGTCCAGCCCTCGCCGTGGTTGTCGCGCGCGCCCTTGCTGTCGAAGCGCTCGTGGCGCAGCGTCATCTCGGTGCGCTCGCCCAGCGCGCGCAGGCTGATGGTGACCAGGGATTCGTGGCCGAGCTTGCCGCTGGCCGCGTCTTCCCACGCCCAAGTGAAGACCAGCTTGCGATCGGGCACCACCTCGCGATAGACGCCGCAGACGGTGTGGGTCGCGCCCGACTCGCCGCGCATGCCGATGCGATAGCGCCCGCCCGGACGGACCTCGAGCGGGCCGACATCCGAGGTCTTGATGCTGCGCGGGCCCATCCAGGACGCCAGCGCCTCGGCCGTGGTCCAGGCGCGATAGATCGCGGCGGGCGAGGCCTTGAAGACGCGGGTCAGGACCAGGGTGCGGTCAGTTTCGGTTTCGGCCGGGGCTCGGGCGGCGGCGGTTTGGGCGGTCATGGCGGGGTCCTTCCTTCGGTGTCGTGCGTTCGAGATGTTCGGCCAGCCGATCCAGGCTTTGGTTCCAGAACTGCCGGTAGTGATCGAGCCAATCCGAGGCTTGGCGCAGCGGATCGGCGGTCAGCGCGCAGGGACGGAACTGGCCCTCGGCCGCGCGCGAAATCAGCGCCGCCCGCTCCAGCACTTTGAGATGGCGGGAAATCGCCGGCAGCGAAATGGCGAACGGTTCCGCCAGTTCGGTGACGCTGGCCTGGCCGAGCGCCAGCCGAGCCAGGATGGCGCGGCGGGTCGGGTCGGCCAGGGCAGCGAAGGTACGATCGAGATTGGGGCTCATGGCGGCACGCTTTTATTTAACCTATTGGTTAAATAGTCGCTGTGCCGCCCGTTGTCAAGCCACGGGCGCGAACACCTCGCTGGCGCCTTCGACCCCGCGCAGCGCGTGTCGGCCGAGCGAGCGCAGCAGGCCCGGCAGATAGGCTGCGACCTCGGCCGAGATCACGATCGGCTGGCCGAGCGGCTTGGCCAGAGATTCCAGCCGCGTGACGTGGTTGACCGCCGGGCCGATGACGGTGAAGTCGAGCCTGCGGCTGGTGCCGATATTGCCGAACAGCACCTCGCCGATATGGACGCCGAGGCCAAAGCGAATCTCGGGCTGGCCGGCCGCGGCACGCTTCCGATTGGTTTCGGCCACCGCCGCCTTCGCCGCCAGCGCCACGTCCAGCGCCGCTGCGCAGGCCGGTCCGTCGCCGCCCTCGCGCACCGGCAGAATTGCCAGCATGGCATCGCCGATGAATTTCAGGATCTCGCCGCCCTTGGCCGTCACCGGCTCGCCGACGGCATCGAAATAGTCGTTGAGCAGGCCGATCACCGTCTCGCGCGGCAGCGTGTCCGACAGCCGGGTGAAGTCGCGCAAATCCGCGAACCAGATCACGGCGCGGATGGTCTCGCCGTCGCCGCGCTGCACCACGCCCGACAGGATCCGCGCCCCCGCCTCGTGGCCGACATAGGCGTCGAGCAGGTTGATCGCCGTGATCCGCAGGGCGTGGATTTCGACGATCCGCGCCAGCAGCATCTGCAGCGCGTACATGCGATCGAGTTGGGCGGCGGTGAATCCGTCCGATCCGTCGGCGACCACCGACAGGGCGTCGATATGGCCGTTGCCGAAGAACACCGGCATGATGACGTAGTCGGTGGCGCCTTCGGCCTTGAGTTCCTTGAGCAAAGGAAAGCGCGGTTCGACCTCTTTCAGCCGCACCCGTACGGTCTTGCCCTGGGCGTAGACGATGGGCAGCGGGTTATCGAGATAGTCGACGTCCTTGAGGATCGAATAGGGCGCGTTATAGGCCACGACCTCCTGGCCGCGGCGCCAGAAATAGGCCGTGCCGAGGAATTCGGGCCGCGGCGAGCGGCGGAAATAGGCCAAGCGGAACAACGGAATGCCGGCCTCGACCAGGCGCTGGGCGATGCCGGCGACCAGATCCTTGGTCTCGGTCAGGAGAAAGGCCTCGGTCACCAGCCAACGCGCGATGGGATCGCCGTAATCGGTGTTGGGCATGGCAATGCGCCGGTCCATGGCCGAACGCTACGCCCAAACCGGGCAAAGGCGCAAACCCGCGCCTCGACCGCGACCGGGTTCATCGGAAATCGCGGCCGCGATTCCCCATGAACCGTGAATCGCGGTCCGGAGCGGGGTACGAGGGCATGATTCATGTGTGGACGGCTCCCGTTGGGCAAGAACTTTCGACGGCGGCGTGACGATTGGGTCAGATGCATTCATGTGTCCGGCTTGTGTCGCGCGGCATCGTGAGAGCCGCTGGCCATGATGATGTCCTGGGATCGGGTCCTCATCACGCTTGCGCGCTTGGTGGCGCGGTGAATCATTCGGGGCGTCCCGATCCTCGGCTTGACCGATCGTCATCGCGTTCGTCGCTCTCCCTTGCCCAAATGGTTGGATCGTCGTTGGCGCCGACCCGCCTTAGCCTGCGCTCGGCATGGGGCGATAGGCCTCTCCGCGCGCCATCACCGCCCAGGCGATTCGCGCCATCTTGTTGGCGACGGCGACCGTCACCAGCCGGGCCGGCTTGCGTTCGAGCAGTCGATTGGCCCAGAGGCTGAGGTCGTTGGTTCGGCGACCGGCGAACCGAACGACGGCAGTGGCGCCGACGACCAGGAGCTGGCGCAAATAGCGATCCCCCTTTTTCGAAATGCCGCCGAGGCGTTGCTTGCCGCCGCTCGAGTGCTGGCGCGGCGTCAGCCCCAGCCAAGCCGCGAATTGCCGCCCCGAACGAAATGCGCGTGCGTCGCTTACCGTCGCCGCCAAGGCCGTCGCCGTGATCAGGCCGATGCCCGGAACGCCCTCCAGTCGCTGACTGGCCGGGTGAGCGCGATGCCAGGCCTGGAGTTCGATCTCGATGGCGCGAACCTGCTCGCTCAGCGCCTCGATCATGCGCGCGATCAGGACCAGCGTCCGCCGCGCCAACTCCGGCAGCGCATCCGATCCGCGTTCCAGCACCGTCCAGAGATCGCGCGCCCGTTCCCGGCCCTTGGCCGCGACAATCCCGTACTCGGCCAAATGCGCCCGCAACGCCGTCACCTGCGCCGTGCGCTGACGCACCAAGAGATGTCGCGCCCGATGCAACATCACGACACTCTGCCCCTCCGCCGACTTGATCGGTACGAACCGCATCGTCGGTCGCGTCACCGCCTCGCAGATCGCCTCGGCATCCGCCGCGTCGTTCTTGTTCCGCTTCACATACGGCTTCACGTAACCGGGCGGCATCAACCGCACATCGTGCCCCAACGCCAATATCTGCCGTGCCCAATGGTGCGCGGTCGCGCAAGCCTCCAGACCGACCAAGCACGGCTCCAGGCTCCCGAACAGCTTCAAAACCTGATCCCGCCGCAGCTTGCGCCGCAGCGCCACGCCGCCGTCTGCATCGACGCCGTGAACCTGAAAAACACTCTTGGCGATATCCAGTCCGATCGTGGCAATCTTCATGGGGCGGCTCCTCTCCGTTGGTGGCCCGTGACAGCGCCACCTTGGCACAGCACGATGCCGTGGAATCGGGAGCCGTCCACCCCATCACGATCCGTCTTGAACCACTTGGTTCAAGACAAATCGATCATGCCCTAGCCTTGGATCTGCGATTGCACGTAGCCGGCGAGCTGCGCCACCAAGGCGGTCATGTCGTCGCGCAGCCGGTCGAAATTGCGCCGTTTGACGAAGGCGTCTTCGTCCATATAGAGGCCGCGGTTGATCTCGATCTGCAGCGAATGGCGCTTGCGCGCCGGATCCGAGAAGCGCCGCACCAGCTCGACCCCCTTGTAGGGATCGTTGATCTTGACCCAGTAACCAAGCTTGCGCAACGCGTTGGCGACCAATTGAGTGAATTCGGCCGAGCAGGTCGTGCCGTCGCGATCTCCCAGGACGATATCGGCGCGGCGCTTGCCGGCATCGGGCGCGCGGGCGTCGCCGACCGCGCCCATCGAATGGCAGTTGACGTGCCAGACCGCGCCGAAATGACCGTAGAGCGCCTCGTAGGAGCGCCGCATCTGGTCGTGATAGGGCCGATGGTAGCGGACGATGCGCGATTCGACTTCGGTCACGGTCAGCTTGCGGGCGTAGAGCGGCACGCTGTCCGGACCGACCAGGCGCCAGATCAGGCCCTTGCCGTCGCGGGTCTTAATCGAAGGCGAGACGGGATAGGGCCAGGGCCGGTCCAACAGCTCGGGATCGATGTCCTTCTCGTCGCGGTTGGCATCGATGTAGACCCGCGGGAACAGGGCAGCGACCAGGGTGGCTCCGAATTCGGGCGCAAGACCGAAGATCTCGTCGATGAACATGTCCTCGCCGCGGCGATAGGCCTCGGGCGGAGCCGAAGGCGAAAAATCGGCCGGGTAGGCATAACCCGAATGCGGCGAGTCGAGCAGCAAAGGCAAGGGCGCGACGCGCGGCCCGACCAGGCGCAGGACGCCGGGAATCGTTTGCTCCATGACGCTATCTTAGCCGGGCCAGGCGGCCTTGGGCATGGGGTCCATGGCGGCGATGTCGGGCAGCACCGCCGAGCCGAAACCCGGGCAGTCGAGCGAACCCAGCGCCAGCCGCCCGCCCGAAATCCGGAGCCGTACCGTACCCGATCCCGGCTCGTAGAGATCGGGATGAGCCGCAAGGAACGCGTCCTGCTCGGCGCGCGGCCGCCCGCTCATGCCGTGGACGAAATGATGGCCGTTGCGCTCGACATGGCCAAGGCCGAGATAGCCCACCAAGACCAGGTCCTGCTGCACGCACAGCCCGGCCAGCGTGGTCAGGTCTTCGGCCGACAGGAAATAGCGGTTCCGCGCCAGGCCGACGTTCCACAGATCGACCCGGGCGCGGTTGACGACGGATTTGTAGAACCCCTTGCAGGCCTTCGAGGATACGCCGCCATAACCCAGCGCGCGGGCGCGCGGGAAGGAATCGTATTCGCCGTCGGATTCGTCGATGATCACCGCCTTGGCCGCGACCAGCGCGGTGACGCTTTCGCTCAGCGCCGCCTGGCGCTTGATCGGCTGCTCGATGAACAGGATCGAATCGCACAGCCGCCGCAATGCCTTGGTCCGCGCCATCGCCCGCCACAACTCGGCCACGCCCTTGGCGTCGGCGTACTGCTCGTTGCCGTCGAGCGTGGCGTGATAGGGCCCGGATATGCGATCCAGCACCTGGGCGATGCGCGACAGCCGCGCCACGTCGCGCTCGACATCGCCGCCGACCTTGAGCTTGTAGTAACGGCAGCCATAGCGCGTCACCACTTCTTCCAGCGTCTCGGGCAGGCCGTCGTCGACCCGCTTGTCCTGATCGGCGGCGACGATCGGATCGACCATGCCGACGGTGTGGCGGACATGAATATGGTCGGCCGGGTCCAGGCCGGCGAGGAAGGACTCGAAATCGAAACCGCCGAGATCGCCGATCTCGTGATGCGGCGTCATGCCGGCGCGGTTGGCCTGCATGGCGCAGCGGAAGGACAGGCCCTCCAGCCGGCACAGCGCATCGAGCACCGCGCGATCGACCATCGCCGGGCCGAAGCTTGTCACCAGGGGCGAAAGACCTTCGCGCATGCCGGCCTGGCGCAGCGGGCGATAGTGCTCGATCGACAGGCCGAAAGCGGTATTCGCGCCCGCGGCCAGATAGGCGTCGCGGGTCAATTCGACCGCACGCCGCAATTGGGCGAAGTTCTGCGCATCGGTCAGCCCCGGGTCCTTCTCGAACCACTTCGCCGCCAGCGCCTCGGCGGCATAGCCCCAGCCCTCGCGCCCGTCGGCCAGCCGTATGCGGGCGCGCACCACCAGCTGCCGGCCATGGGTGTGGGTGACGGCACCGAAGCGGAAAGGCAGGCGCAGCACGTACGGCCATTCGTAGCCCTCGACCGCGCGCACGCTCAGCTTGGGGGCGTTCATGACAGGCTCTCCATCAGCGCCTTGACGTAGCCGGCGGCGTGGGCCGCCGCGGCCGGACCGTCGGGAACATAGTCGAACGGCTCGGCCGCGATCCAGCCGTCATAATTCCAGCGCTTGAGCGCCTGGAACAGCGGCAAGAAACGATCCCCGCCCTGCCCCGGCCCCCGCCGATTGCGGTCGTTGACCTGGACATGGGCGATCAGACCGGTCGGCAACCAGCGATCGGCCACGGCCTCCAACGGCTCGCCTTCGGTCAGGCCGGCGGCGCTGCAATCGATCATGGTCCGCAAGCCGGGGCTGCCGATCCGGCGCACGATCTCGGCGGCCTCGGCGATGCGATTGACGAAATTGGCGTCGGGCGGCGCCAGCGCTTCCAGGCAATAGGTCACGCCCGCCGCCTCGGCCGCCCGTGCCGCCAGCGCCAGGGTCTCGATCGCCCGCTCACGCGCGGCAGCGCGGTCCGCGCCCTCGGGCAAGCGGCGCTGATGCGGCGAACCGTGCACCAGATATTGCCCACCCAACTCGGCGCAAAGATCGATCAAGCGGCGCATCACGTCGCGGGTGCGATCCCGTATCGCCGGATCGGCATCCGTAATCGAAAGACCCTTGGGCGCGATCAACAGCCAATGCAGGCCGGCGACGGCGATGCCGGCATCGGCGGCTGTGCGCTTGAGCCGCGCCGCCTCGCCCGCCCCGATCAGATGCGGCTCGGCGCCCAGCGTATAGGGCGCGACTTCGAGGCCGCGAAAGCCCAGCGCTGCGGAAAACGCGCATTGCCGCGGCCAATCGAATGCGGCGATGACCTCGTTGCACAGCGCCGGCTTCACGGCCGCACCGCCTGCCCTAGCGCCGACGACCGTTCCGCTGCTTCGATTAGACGCATGATGTCGACTCCGGCATCCATCAACCCCGATTCAGGCGCACGCCGCGCCCGGACGCAATCCCGGAAATGCGCGAGTTCGGCCGCCACCACCGCCACCGGGTCGGCCGGCCAGGCGCCGACCGGCTCGCGCGCGAGTTCGGGCGGCTTGGCATCGGCCAGATGGTGGCGCGCCCGCCAGGCGGTCATGGCCTCGGCGGCGAAGTCGATCTCGAGCGCGCCCTCGGAACCGGTCACGGTCAGGCGCTTGTCGGTGATCGCGCCCGGCACCACCGCATCCGGCCAGCGCCCCGGTTGCACCAGCCCGACCTCCAATTGCGCCGCCGGCCCGTTTTCCCAGGTCAGGGTCAGCAGCGCAAAGTCCTCCAGCCCGCGGCCGGAATGATCGCGCAACACGGCGTGGACCGAACTCGGCATCCCACCGACCAGCCAGCGCATCAGATCGAGGAAATGGATCGCATCGTTGCGCAGCACGCCCGCATCCCGGCGCGCGCGCTTGAAGCCGGCGAAGCGCCCGCTCAGCGCCCAAATCCGCCCGATCGTGCCGGCGGCGATGCGTCGCTTGGCCTCGATGGCGCGGGGATGAAAGCGGAAATACATCCCCACCATGGCGACGGCGCCGCCGGCAAGCCGGTGCAAAGTCTCGGCTTCGGCGGCAGTCGCCGTCGCCGGCTTTTCGATGAAAACCGGCTTGCCGGCGGTCAGCACCTCCTGGGCCAGGGCGAAATGCGTGTCGCTGGGCCCCAGCACCGTCACCGCCTCGGCCGCGGCCAGCGCCGGACGCCAGTCCTCGAGCGCGCGGCAGCCCGCCGCCTCGGCCCGCGCCCGCGCCGCCGGATCGGGGTCGAACACCCAAGGGGCCTCGCCCAGCGCCCGCCAGGCCCGCAGATGAGTCTCGCCGAACGCGCCGTTGCCGAGCTGAAGCAGGTTCACGTCCGCGCCCAGCGCGCCGCCAGCGACCGAATACGGCTCTCTATCCCAGGCACGCGCGACAGCAGGATCGCCGCCACCAACAGCCACAGCACGATGCAGATTGGACGGGTGAAGAAAGCGGTGACGTCGCCCTCGGCCAACACCAGCCCGCGCACCAGGTTCTTGTCCAGCAGATCGCCCAGCACGATGCCCAGCACCAAGGGCGCCATCGGGAAATCGAGCTGGCGCAGGACATAGCCGATGACGCCGAAGGACAGCATCACCCAGACGTCGAACATCCGGCTGGCGATGGCGAAGGAGCCCACCAGGCACAAGACGAACACGATCGGCATGACGATCTCGCGCGGCACCAGCAGCACCTTGACCAGCGCCTTGGTCAGCACCAGGCCGTAGATCAGGATGCCGATCGAGGCCAGCAGCATCATCGCCACCACGTCGTAGACGAATTGCGGGCTCTCGATCATGATCATCGGCCCGGCGCGCACGCCGTGGATCAGCATCGCCGCCAGCAGCACCGCCGCCGGCGCCGACCCCGGGATCGCCAGCGTCAGCACCGGAATCACCGCCCCCGGCACGCAGGCATTGTCGCCGGTCTCGGCCGCCATCAGGCCCTCGATCGAGCCCTTGCCGAACTTGTCCCGCTCTTTCGAGAACCGCTTGGCCGCGGCGTAGGACGACCAGGCGGCGACATCCTCGCCCACGCCCGGCACGATGCCGATGAAGGTGCCGATCGCGCCCGAGCGGACGATGGTCCGCCAATACTGGAACACGTCCTTCAGCCTGGGGATGACGGAATCGAAAGCGTTGATGATCGCCTTCTGCTTGGGACTGCCCAGCACCGCCAGCACCTCGGCGAAGCCGAAGGCGCCGACCAGCGCCGGGATCAGCGAAATGCCGCCGGACAGGTCGGCAAAGCCGAAGGTAAAGCGGATATAGGCGTGCACCGGCTCCTGGCCGATGCCGGCGACGAACAGGCCGAGGAAGCCGATGATCCAGCCCTTGAGCGGATCGCCGCCGGTGAGGTTGCCCGAGATGACGATGCCGAACACCGCCAGCCAGAAGAACTCGTAGGAGCCGAAATCGAGCGCGACGTTGCCCAGCACCGGGGTGAACAGCGCCAGCGCCAGCATGCCGATCCAGGTGCCGAGGATCGAGCCCGAGGTTGCGATGCCCATGGCGCGGCCGGCCAGTCCCTGCTTGGCCAGCGCATGGCCGTCCAGGCAGGAGGCGGCCGAAGCCGGCGTGCCCGGAATGTTGAGCAGGATGGCCGAGCGGCTGCCGCCGTAGATCGCGCCGACATAGGTGCAGATCAGCACCAGGATGGCCTCGCTGGCCTTCATCTTGAAGGTCAGCGTGGTCATCAGCGCCACGCCCATGGTCGCGGTCAGGCCGGGCAGCGCGCCGATGACGACGCCCAGCAGGCTCGACCACAGCATGGTGAAGACGGCATCGAAGGTGGCATAGGCCGCCAGCGAGCGCCCGAAGGCTTCGAGTCCCTCGAACATCAGGGCAGCCGCACCAGGAACAGTTCCTGGAAGACGTAATGCACGCCGATCGCCACCGCCGCCGCGATCGCCAGGACCTTGACGAGGCTGCGGCGGGTGGTGCCGGCATCGCGCCACTCCTCCCAGCCCAGCACGATGAAGCTGGCGGACAGAAAGGCGAAACTCGCCAGCCAGAACGGCAGCCGGCCGACCGCCACCAGGGCAAAGGCCAGGCACAAGACCAGGGTCACCAGCATGGTGCGGAACGGGGTGCCGGCGCGCTCGAACACCGTCTCGCCCGTGCCCAGCCGATGGCCGCCCTGGCGAGTCGAGCGCCAGATCAGCGCCAGCGACAGCAGCAAGACGATGGCGCCATGGAAACTAGGCACCAGCCCCGGCCAGGTGTAGAGGCCGGTGCCGCCCGAAGTCATCGCCGGGATGCGCTGGGCCTCGGCGACGATGCCGAGGCCCAGCAGCGCGAAAAACACGCCGGCGAGAAAATCGCGCTTGGACTGACGGGTTGGAATCATGCCGAAACCGATGCCGGGCGGGTCGGATCGGCCCGCCCGGCGCTGCGGCTCACTTAGCCGGACGCGGAATGCCTACGGTCGAAGGATCGAGCTTGGCCTTGCCGGCGTCGAAGTAGTTCCACGAGATTTCCTGCACCATGGCGAAGCCGCGCTTGTGCGCCTCGGCGCCCGAGGACGGATCGAACGCCGCGCCGCGCGCGGTGGCATAGGCCCGCAGCTTGGCCGAGTTGGCGATCTTGCTCGACCACACTTGGTTCATGGTCTCGATCACCTCTTTGGGCGTGTCCTTGTGGGCCCACATGCCGAAATAATTGGCCGCGCTGACGAAATTGGGCAGCCAGTTGGTCACCGGCGGGATGTCGCCATAGCCGTCCAGCGTCAGCGGCTTGCCGGCCAGCACCGCCAGCGGACGGACCCGCTTGGCGCGGATCATCTCGGCCTGTTCCGAGGCCAGCTGGGCGGTGGCGTGGGCCTCGCCCGAGGCGACCGCGATCACCGCCGGATTGCCGCCGTCATAGGTGACGTGCTTGTACTTCATGCCGGGGTTGAGCTTGACCAGCAGTTCCATGGCGTTGTGCGCGGCCGAGCTGATGCCGGCGGTGGCGACGGGAATGCCGTCGCCGCGGGCCTTGAGCAGGTCGACGAATTCCTTGAAGTCCTTGTAGGGCGTGGCGGCGCCGACGCCGACCACCGAAACGTTGGCGATGGCGAGATAGAAATGCCAATCGGCCATGCCGGTATCGAGCAGCCCGGTGACGCGGTAGGAACCGACATCGCCGGCCGCGCCCGAGGCCCAGGTGTAGCCGTCCTTGGGCGCTTCCAGCACGCTCTTGGTGCCGATCGAGCCCGAGGCGCCGGGCTGGTTGACGACCACGAATTTCTGGCCGAGCGCATCCTCCAGCTCGCCGGCGACGACGCGGATGACCTGGTCGGTCGAGCCGCCTGCCGCCCAGGGCACGATGATGTTGACCGGCTTGGTCGGCTTCCAGTTTTGCGCCCCGGCCGGCAGCGCCAGAACCACCGCCGCCGCGGCGGCCAACAGCATGCGTGTCATGGCAATCCCCTTCGCTTGGTTGATCCGCATTGGCCTTAACTGTGCGTGGGCAGGCAAAGCCGAGTCAAGCGGCTTGCCGATTGCCGCGGGAGGAGCAATTAAGTATCAAAGGGGCAATGTCGGTCCATTTTGGTTCGCGAATTGATTCTATCGATGCGCTGCGGGCAGTTGCCGTCACCTGCGTTTTGATCGATCATCTAGTTTCGGCGGGGAGCTCGGGTACATTCGGCGTCTGCCTATTTTTTGTTGTCAGCGGATTTGTAATTCCTGGGAGTCTCGTCTCAGATCGTCGATGGACTCTGTTGCGATTTGGGATAGCTCGATTTTTTCGGCTGTATCCGGTTTACTGGATCACTTTGGCGGCAGCCCTAGCCTTCGGAGGCATCAGCCCCGGATCGATCACGTGGGAGCGTGTGCTGACCAGCATTCTCATGGTTCCACGCTTATTCGGTCAGGCCTATTTTCAGGGCGTTTATTGGACGCTCGAAGTTGAGCTGCTGTTTTACGTATTTATGGCCTGCGCGTTCGCCGCCGGGCTGTTGAGTAACCCGTCACGTGTCGAGCGCCTGATTGTCGCGATGGGGAGCGCGCTACTTATTGCCGGTTCGCTGAATGCCTGGGCCGGGATGGCGCTGCGAGTCCAACCCTTGGCCTATCTGTTTCTGATGCTTTCCGGCAGTTGGTTGCGGGTCCGCCCAGAAGCATCATGGACTAGGTCCACCCTGTGGATGGTTGGCATGATGACAATATTGGTCGCATTCCACGTCACGAACTACGTCATCGCACCGATCAATTATCCCGAAAATTATGATCCGGTCGAGCATCCGCCAGAATCGATCGAACACTTGTTCACCGCGATCTATTTCCTCTTGGAGCCACGGAATCTTAGCGGCGTCTTGATGCCGCCTTTCGTATTGTTGGTGGTGCTTCGCACGATGGAGTATCCGCCAGCATGGCTCTCCGCACTTGGCCGAATTAGCTATTCTGTCTATTTGCTTCACGTGCCGGTCGCATACCTCGTGTACGTTTCGATTCGGGAAGTCGTGCCGTCGGTCGTCGAGAGAGCGATCGGAATTGCCTCCATAATTCTCGTAAGCGCCGCGACCTATCGCTGGATCGAACGACCGACCATCGCCCTTGGCGGCCGGATTCATGCGCGACTCAGCGCAGATCACCGCCGCCAGGCGTGATCCAACCGCACCAACCGACCGAGCAGCGCCAGCAGCGCGACGGTGGCGACGATGATCAGCGTGCTGACGGCGTTGATGGTGTTTTCGAGGCTGAAACTGGCCTCGGCGTAGATCCGCACCGGCAGGGTCTGGGTCTGGGCGGTGACCAGGAAGGCGGTGACCGTGACCTCGCCGAACGAGATCAGGAAACCGATGATCGAGGCCGCCACCAGTCCGGGCGCAAGCTGGGGAAGGATCACCTGCACCAGCGTCGCCAGCCTGCCCGCACCCAAGCCCTGCGCCGCCTCCTCCAAGCCGCGGTCCAGCGCCGCGACCGAGGCGCGCAGCATCGCCAGCATGAAGGGCGAGACCATCACCACATGGATCGCCAGCAGCCCGAAAAAGGCCGGGATTTCTATGTACCACTGCAGCAGCTTGAGCATGCCCACCGCCTTGGCGATTCCAGGCAGCGCCAAGGGCAGCATCAACAGCGCCGCGATCAATTCGCGCCGGCCGAGCTTGTGCCGGGCCAAGGCGAAGGCCGCCGGCACGGTCAGCAAGAGCGCGATCGAAATGGTGGCGAAGGCCAGCTGCAGCGAGACCTGGAATGCGCCGATATAGCGCTGGTTGTCGAGCACCGCCCGATACCAGCGCCAGGTGAAGCCGTGGAACGAGGCCACCGTCGCCTGCGGCACGTCGTTGACCGAGGCCACCACCACCAAGCCCATCGGCAGCAACAACAGGCCCAGCCCGAGCGCCAGCAGCAGCCGGTAGACCCAGGGCGCCAGCGCATCCGCCGCCGCCCAACCCGACCGCGCCAGCCAGGGCCAACGCGTGCCGCCGAGATCCGTCGTCGCCCGCTGCGCCACCCACGGCGTCAACCTGGCGACGACCAGATTGACCATCGCCGTCGCCAGGATCGAGCAGGCCAGCATGATCATCGCCAGCGCCGCGGCGAAGGGATAGTTCAGCAGCGCCATCGCCTCCTGCATCACCAGCATGCCGCTGACCCAAATCTTCTTGCCGCCCAGCAGCGTCGCCGAGACATAGGCCGATGACGCCAGCAGGAAGACGACGACGATGCCCCCGCGCAAGGAAGGCAACGACAACGGCAAGGTCACGCCGAAGAAGGTCCGCGCCCGCCCCGCGCCCAGACCTTCCGCCGCCTCGACCAGCCGCCGGTCCTGGCCCTGCAGCCCGTCATAGAGCGCCATGATCATGAACGGCAGGAACACCTGGGTCAGCGCCAGCCCGACCGCGAACCAGCCGAACAGCAGCTGCACCTGACCGAATCCCAACCCGCGCAGGGCGCTGGCGAAGATTCCGCCCGGGGCCAGCAGCATCATCACGCCGAGAGACCGCACCACCACATTGGTCAACAGCGGCACCAGCACCAGCGCGATCGCCAGCGACTTCCATCGCGCCGGCACCGAAGCCAGCCACGCCGCCACCGGGTAACCCAGGACGATGCAAGCCGTCGTGACTCCAAGACCGAGCAGGACGGTGTTGACGATGATGCGGACGTAATAGGCGTCGGTCAGCAGCGCCTGGAAGTGCTCGGCCGTGAGTTCAGCCGTGATCGGCGCGAACGGCGCTCCGGCCGGTTGGAACGACAGCAGCGCCACCACCGCCAGCGGCAGGGCGAAGCCGCCCGCCAGCCACAGCACGATCGGGGCGAGGAACAGCCCCGGTCGCCCCTCGCCTGCCGACCAGGCGACCGACTCTCTCGCCCCGGACCTGGCCGCCCCGCCTGCCGGGGCGGCCGACGCCACCACGATGCCCTACGCCCCCGCGATCTCGCGCACGAAGCGCTGGGTCCATTGCGGCTGCATCTTGATGACGTGATCCCAGTCGAAGTCGACCAGGGTCTTCACCTGGGCATCGCCGATGATCAGCTTGGCGTTGAGACCGGCCGGCAGGTTGGCGTTGCGGATGGTGGGGCTGTAGTAGATCTGTTCGGCATAGGCCTTCTGGCAAGCTGGCGACAGGTGCAGGTCGATCCAGGCCTCGGCCAAGGCCTGGTTCTTGGTGCCGACGGTGATGCAGGCGAAGTTGGCGGCGATGGCTTGGCCCTCGACCGGATTGGCGATGACGATGCGCGGATTGCGCGTCTCGGCATAGTTGCGGGTGAAGCTGCCGAATTCGATCGAAGCCGCCGCCACCTTCTGGTCGAACATGCCGTAAAGCTGGTCCTGGCTCGACTGAATGGCGGCGAAAGGCTTGAGTTCGGCGATCTTGCGGAAGGCGACGTCGACGTCCTTCTCGCTGCCGCCGAAGGCCCGCGCCGTCATCAGCAGCGCGGCCGTGCCTTGCGCACCGGGATATGACGGCCAGGCGATCTTGCCCTTGAGGTCGGGCCGCCAGAAATCCTTCCAGCTGGTCATCGGCGTGGTGATGACTTCCTTGTCGTAGACCACGGTGACCGGATTGAACGCCACGCCGTAGCCGCCGATCCTGGCGACGTCGTAGAGATTGGCGAAATTCGGCACGGCGGCGGTGGGCGGTTGGGTGACTTTGTCGGCTACCGCCTGGCGGCTTTCGAAGATGTTGAGATAGATGATGTCGAAGCTGGGCCGGCCGCGCTCGGCATAGGCGCGCGAGCGGCGATCGGGGGTGCCGCCCAGCACGTAGTTGATCTTGACGCCGTATTTTTCTTCCAGCGGCTTGGCGCAATGCTCGCGGGTGATGCGCTCCTGCGCCCCGCCCCAGATGCCGACGGTCAACGTGTCGCCGCGATTGATTGCGGCGCGCACCGAGGTCGAAAGGATGGCCGGCGCTAGGCCGGCGGCGAACATCATGCCGCCGGCGTGACGGCGGGTCAGGCCGGTGCGCGAAACGGGCTTGCGGGTCATGGCGTGCCTCCTGGGTTCGGATTGCTGTCGTCGATCAGGGCGATGGCGTCGCGGCCGGCCAGCAGCCGGACTGCGGCGCCGACCGCGGGAATGCTTTCGCCCGAGGGGCGGACGACGGCGATGCGGGCGCCGTCGGTCAACGCCACTTCGCAGGCGACGCTGTCGCCGAGATAGGTCGCCGCCGCCAGCGTGCCCGGCACGCTCAGCCCGCCGTCGGCGTCGCCGCCGACGGCGCCCGCGGCAAGCCGCAGTCGCGCGCTGCGCAGCACCAGATGGCTGGCGCGGGGCGGATCGTCCGCGGTCAGCGTCACCGGCGGCAGGCCGGGGGCATGGAACCGACCGTCGCGCGCCTCGCCCGCGAACACGCTGCGCGAACCGAGAAAGGTGGCGCTGAACAGCCGGCGCGGGTGTTCCGACAGCGTGCGCGGGTCCGCTACCTCGACGGTCTCGCCGCGGTTCATCACCACCACCCGGTCGGACAGCGCCAGCGCCTCTTCCTGGTCGTGGGTGACGAACAGCGTGGTGATGCCCAGCCGGCGCTGCAGCCGCGCGATCTCCTCGCGCACCTCGGCGCGCAGGCGCGCATCCAGATTCGACAGCGGTTCGTCCAGCAGCAAGAGCCGCGGCTCGATCACCAGCGCGCGCGCCAGCGCCACGCGCTGCTGCTGGCCGCCCGAAAGCTGGGACGGATAGCGCTCGCCCAAACCCGCCAGCCCCACCAGCCCCAGCGCGTCCTCGACCTTGCGCGCGACCGTCGCGCGCTCGAGATGGCGCATGCGCAGCCCGAAGGCGACGTTGCCGGCGGCGGTCAGATGCGGAAACAGGGCGTAGTTTTGGAACACCATGCCGATCTCGCGCCGCCAGGGCGGCTCGCTGTCGATGCGCTTGCCGTCGAGCTCGATGCGGCCGGCGCCGGGTGCGACGAAGCCGGCGATCATGCGCAGCGTCGTGGTCTTGCCGCAGCCCGATGGCCCCAGCAGCGACACGAACTCGCCGCGACCGATGGCGAGATTCATGCCGCGCACCACCGGCGTGCGGTCGTAGGACTTTTCCAGGTCGACCAGTCTGAGTTCGCCCATTCGCCTGCCGAAACGCGGCGCCCTCCTCGCTCCCAAAACGCTGCCACAACCGCCTCCACCCGGCAACCCGACGCAATCCAGGATTGCGCGCAATGCGGCCCGATTGCCCGGCGACGGCCGGACGGCTAGCCTTGCGCCATGGCCAAACGCGGCATGCTCGCCTTGGGTTCGGCGCCGGCGACGGCGTGGCGGGTCTCGGCCACGGCGGTCGACATGACCCGGCCCCGGCACCGGCCGCGCAAGGTGACCGTCGCCGCCCAGCCGCAGCGCGTGACCTTCGATGCCGCGCGCGCCGCCATGATCGTGATCGACATGCAGAACGATTTCTGCTCGCCCAAGGGCTGGCTGGCGCATATCGGCGTCGACGTGCGCCCGGCGCGGGCGCCGATCAGGCGGTTGAACGGATTGCTGCCGGCGCTGCGCCGGGCCGGCATGCCGGTGATCTGGGTGAATTGGGGAAACCGGCCGGACCGCCTCAATCTCAGCCCGTCATTGCTGCATGTCTACAAGCCGAGCGGGCGCGGCATCGGTCTGGGCGATCCCTTGCCCGGCAATCGCGCGCCCGTGTTGCAGCGCGGCAGTTGGGCGGCGGCGATCGTCGACGGCCTCGAGACCGATCGCCGCGACATCCATGTCGCCAAGTACCGCATGAGCGGATTCTGGGACACCGAACTCGACAGCATGTTGCGCAATCTCGGCGTGACGACCTTGCTGTTCGGCGGCGTCAACGCCGACCAGTGCGTGCTGTGCACGCTGCAGGACGCCAATTTCCTGGGCTATGACTGCCTGCTGGTCGAAGATTGCACCGCCACCACCTCGCCCGGCTTCTGCCTGGAGGCGACGCTCTACAACGTCAAGCAGTGCTTCGGCTTCGTCACCGATTCGACCGCGTTGCGGCGAGGCTTCGCCCGGCGATGACTGCGCCGGCGGTGCACAAGGCGATGGCCGATTGTCCGGCCTTCCGCATCTCGCCGCGCGACACCAATTACTTCGCGCTGGTGTTCGATCCCCAGGGCGAGGAGGTCGATCTGGTCTGCGTGGTCGAAATCTTCCAGCAAGGCGGCAAGACCCCGCCCAATGTCCATCAGCGCGCCGAGGAGATGTTCTTCGTGCTCAAGGGCGAGGGCGTCGCCAGCTGCGGTGGCACCGACACGCCGATTCGGGCCGGCGATGCGCTTTTGCTGCGCCGCGGCCAAAGCCACGTCATCGCCAACACCGGCACGGGCAAGCTCTATACGCTGACGGTGATGGTGCCGAACGAGGATTTCGCCGAGCTGATTCGCAAAGGCACTCCGGTCGCGCTCGATGCCGAGGATCGGGCGGTCATCGCCGGCCTGCACCGCGGCTGATTCCGCGCTCGGCGGCGTAGAGCGCCAAGGCGACCCCGCCCAGGATTCCGACCGACGCCAGCAGCAACCGCATCGACAGCGCCTCGCCGATGAATGCCACCCCGCCGGCGGCGGCGATGGCCGGAACCGTGAGTTGGACGAAGGCGGCGCTGCTGCGCGGCAGGTGCGGCAGCACGCTGTACCACACCGCATAGCCCAGGCCCGAAGCCGCCGCGCCCGAAGCGACGGCATAGGTGAAGCCCGCCGGGCTGGGCGCTTGCCAGACGATGCCGACCGCGGCGACGGCCAGCGCTACCGGCAGGCAGCGAATGAAGTTGCCGGCGGTATCGGCCATGGGCGCGCGCGAACCGCGGCCGATCAGCGAGTATCCCGCCCAGCACAGCCCGGCCAGCGCCATCAGCCCCGCTCCCAACGGATCGGGCGCGCTCAGTCCCGGCGACAGCAGATAGACCAGGGCGACAAAAGCGACGACGAAGCCCGCCCAGCCCAGGGCCGGCGGACGCTCGCCGCGCCGGATGGCCCAGATCAACATGCCAGCCTGGACTGAGGAGAACAGGATCAGCGCCCCCGTACCTGCGTCCAAAGCGAGATAGGCAAGCGAGAAGGCGATGGCATAGCCGAACAGCGCCGCGGCCCCGGCCCAACTGCCGGCGATGGCGCGGCCCGGCCGCCAGTCGCCGCGCAGCCAGAGGATCGCGCCCAGGGCCAGCGCGCCCGAAACCATGCGCAAGCCGGTATAGCCCAGCGCCTCGGCTTCGCCCGTGCCCAGCGCCAACCGCGCCAGCACCGAATTGGCGGCGAACGCCACCATGGTCAAGGCGGTCAATGCCGCCACGCGCGCAAAGGCGTCGCTCACGAACCGATCCAAGGTCGCGGGGGTGCGGTGGTGGGCGCTGTAGGGATCGAACCTACGACCCGCTGATTAAGAGTCAGCTGCTCTACCGACTGAGCTAAGCGCCCGTACCGACCGGGGCCGGGCATATAGCAAAGCCGGCCGGGCTTGTCGATGGCCGCGCCGCGGCGCCCGGCAGGCGGGCCGCTCAGGTGCCAAGCGGCGCCTCGCGGTGGATATAGGCGCCGATCAAGAGGCCGAACCCGGCCATCAGCGTCAGCATGGCCGAACCGCCATAGGAGATCAGCGGCAGCGGAATTCCCACCACCGGCAGCACGCCCATCACCATGCCGATGTTGACGAAGACATAGATGAACATGATGTTGACGATGCCCATCGCCACCAGCCGGCCGAACTGGTGGCGAATGCGCACGGCCAGCGCAAAGCCGTAACCCAGCACCGCGGCATAGAGCAGCAGCAGGAACACCCCCCCGACCATGCCCCATTCCTCGGCCAGCATGGTGAAGATGAAATCGGTCTGCTTCTCGGGCAGGAAGTTGAGGTGGCTTTGCGTGCCCTGCATGAAGCCCTTGCCGAAGATGCCGCCCGAACCCAGCGCGATCTTGGACTGGATGATGTGATAGCCGGCGCCGAGCGGGTCGCTCTCGGGATTGAGGAACATCAGGATGCGGCGCTTCTGGTAGTCGCGCAGCCGCTCCCACAAGAACGGCATCGCCGCCAGCGCGCCGGCAATGACAAGCGCGAACTTCCACATCCTGACCCCGGCCAGATAGAACATCGCGCCGCCGCCCAGCACCAGCGTCAGCGCAGTGCCGAGATCGGGCTGCTTCATCACCAAGATCGCCGGGGCGAACACCATCAGGAGGGGCGGGATCAGGTAATGCGGGCGCGCCACCGCCTCCAATGTCAGGCCGTGAAAGTAGCGCGCCAGCGCCAGCACCATGGCGATCTTCATCAGCTCCGAGGGCTGGATGTTGACCGGCCCCAGGTCCAACCAGCGCTGCGCCCCCATCGCCGTGGTGCCGATGGTCTCGACCGCGACCAGCAGCAAGAGCCCCACCCCGTAGATCGCATAGGCAAAACGCAGCCAGATGCGGAAATCGGTCAGCGCCACCACCACCAGCGCCGTCAATCCGACGCCGAAGCGAAGCAGTTGCCGATCCGCCCAGGGCGAGAAGCTGCCGCGACCGGCGGAATAGAGCGTCGCCACCCCGATCGCCACCAGCGCGGCCAGCAACAAGAGCATCAGCCAACGAAACCCCAAGATGCGCTGGCCGAAAGTCAGGTCGCCGTCGCGCGTGCTCAGGCTGCGCCGCACCCGGCCGAGATCGAGCGCCATCTCACGCGCTCCTTTCGCCGGGGCCGCGACGCGAGGGATCGCGCTTGAGGCATTCCATCATGATGTCGCGCGCCACCGGCGCCGCCGCACCCGAGCCCGAGCCGCCATGCTCGACCAGCACCGCCACGGCATAGCGCGGCGCCTCATAAGGCGCATAGCCCACGAACAGCGCGTGGTCGCGCTCGATCCACGGCTTCTCCTCGTTCTTGCGCATGCGCCCGGTGCGTTCCTGCTTGGAGATGCGGCGCACCTGCGAGGAGCCGGTCTTGCCGGCAAAGGCCCAACCGGCCTGGGCGATGCGCGAGCGCTTGGCGGTGCCGAAATCGCCGTTGACTACCCGGAACATGCCGTCCTGGACGATCTTGAGCTGGGCGGGATTGACGCCCAAGGCGGGCGCCGGCGGCAGCGCCATGGCCTCGCCGCCGATGTCGAGCAGCAACCGCGGCCGCACCGCCAAGCCGCCATTGGCGATGCGCGCCGCCATCACGCACAGTTGCAGCGGCGTCGACAGGACGAAGCCCTGGCCGATGCCGGCGTTGAAGGAATCGCCGGGCGTCCAGGGCTGGCCCTGCGCGGTCTGCTTCCATTGCCGGGTCGGAATCAGGCCCGGGCGCTCGCCCGGAAGGCCGAGTTGATGGGAATGGCCGAGGCCGAATTTGTGGCAGATGGCGGCGATGCGGTCGGGTCCGACGCGACGCGCCAGTTCGTAGAAATAGCAATCGCAGCTCTGTTCCAGCGCTTCGGCCATGCGCAGCGCGCCGTGCCCGGGTTTGCGCTTCCAGCAATGGAACTCGATCGGCCCCAGCTCGATCGAGCCGGTGCAGGGCAGCCGCGTATCGGGCGTGACGACTCCGGCGTCCAGCCCGGCCAGCGCGGTCATCATCTTGAAAGTCGAGCCCGGCGGATACTGGCCGGCGATCGATTTCGACACCAGCGGCGCCAGCGGATTCGACACCAGCTCCTGCCAGGCCCGCTGCGTCAGGCCGGTGTTGAACGCCGCCGGGTCGTAGCCCGGCACCGACAGCAGCGTCAGCAGATCGCCGGTGTGCACGTCCATCACCACCGCCGACGCGCTCTCGCCGTCCAGCCGTTCGGCGGCGAAACGCTGCAGGGTGGCATCGACGGTCAGGGCGACGTCGGCGCCGCGCTGGCCGTCGTCGCGCGACAGCTCGCGGATGGTGCGGCCGAGCGCATTGACCTCGACCCGGCTGCTGCCGGCCTTGCCGCGCAGCGCGATGTCCTGCAGGCGCTCGACGCCGTTCTTGCCGATGCGGAAGCCGGGCAGTTCCAACAGCGGCTCGCCGGTGAGGTCAGCCTCGGCCACCGGCGCGACATAGCCGATCAGGTGTGCGAAGGCCTCGCCCATCGGATAGCCGCGGGTCTCGCCGATGTCGGGCTGCACGCCCGGCAGATCGGGGGAATGCAGGTTGACCGCCGCGAACTGCTCCCAACTCAGGTTCTCGGCCACCGTCACCGGCAGGAATTTGCGCTTGCGCCGCACCTCGCGCAGGATGCGCCGCTCGTCGTGCTCGGCGATCGGAATGGCGCGGCGCAGCGCCGCCAGCACGCGTTCGACGTTGCCGGCGGCTTCGGGGATCATCAGCACGCGCAGGTTCTGCTTCGAATTGGCCAGTTCCTCGCCGAAGCGGTCGACGATCCGCCCGCGCACCGGAGGCAGCAGCCGGATCTGGATGCGATTCTCGTCGGCCAGCACGGCGTACTGGTCGCTCTCGACCACCTGCAGATAGTACATGCGGCCGATCAAGACGCCGAACAGCGCCGCCTGGCCGCCCATCAGCATGGCGGCCCGGCGCGTGAATACGGTCTGCCGCGTCGCGTCGTGACGCATCGGCGATCAGCTTTCCCGCAACAGGCTCAGCTGCGCCCGTCCCAGCAGCAGGAACAAGGGCGGATAGAGCGCGACGGTCAGCAGCGACTGGACCGCGCTGGCGCCGGCCGGCATCGGCGCGCCGCGCACCAACGAGGCCATCGTCCACTCCAGCAACGACACTGCCACCATCACCACCGCGAACCCGGCCCAGCCGGTGACGAAGGAATCGCCCGACAGCACGCGGCGCTGGCTCGAGGCATAGCCCGCCAGCAGCACGAAGACGAAGGCATAGAGCCCGACCAGCCCGCCCGAGGCGAGATCGAGCATCAGGCCGATGGCGAAGGCCGCCCAGGGCGGCAGCAGATCGGGCCGGAACACGCTCCAGTAATGCACCGCGATCGCCGCCAACAGCGGCGTGATCCGCGTCAGTCCGCCGACGTCGATCGGCAGCAGGCCGACCATGCCCAGCAGCAGCGTCGACAGCGCCGGAATGGCGCCCCCCGCCAGCCGGATCGATCTGCGCCCAAGCGCGCCCAGCATGGCGCCCTAGCGCGTGACCGCGGTCTGACCGTCGCGCCCGCCGGCACCGCCGACCCGCGGCGGATCGTGCTGCAGCACACGGACGAATTCGAGCAGCGACAGATCGGCGAACAGGGCTACGCGCGGATCCCCCGGACCGAGCGAGGCGATCACGCCGACCGGCAGGCCCGGCGGCAACACGCCGTCATGGCCCGAGGTGACGATCCGCTCGCCCACCGTCGGCCGCGCAGCCGACGCGAGGAACACCAAGCGCGGCTGGCCGCTGTTGTCGCCGGCCAGGATGCCGCGGTAACGGCCGTTTTCGAGCATGATCGGCACGCGGCTGTTGAGATCGCTCAGCAGCAGGATGCGCGAGGCGCGCTCGCCGACCTCGACCAGCCGCCCCACCAGACCCTCGCCGACGACCGCGGCATTGCCCGCCTTGAGCCCGTCGCGGCCGCCCGCACCCAGCAGCAGCGTGCGCACGAAAGGCCCGCCGGAATCGCCCACCACCCGCGCGGTGACGAAGCGCGGGCCGGCTTCGCCGCGCACCGCCAGCTGCGCGCGCAGGGCCGCGTTCTCCTGTTCGAGCTTGCGGGCCACGGTCTGCCACTGGCGCAAACGATCGTTCTCCTCGGTCAGGCGGGCATTTTGGCGCCGCACCTCGACCCAGGCCCCGGCCTCGGTCGCAACCCGCCTGGCCGTGACCACGGGTTGAGACATCGCCTCGATCGCCGGCACCGCCAAATCGGTGAACTCGATCCGCAGCCGCTCGACCGCGGCGTTGTCGATCCGATCCAGCACCATCAGCGTCGCCGCCGTCGCCGCCAGCAAGCCGATCCCGACCCCGCCGGTCAGCAGGCGTCGCGCCCGGCCGATCGCCTTGGCGGACAAGCCGCGGGGAGGTGCCATCGCGGTTCCTCGGCGCGCGCCTCAGGCCCGCCTAATAGGCCTGATAGAGCACGTGGCGCAGCGTCTTCATGTCCTCGAGCGCCCGCCCGGTGCCCAGCGCCACGCAGGACAGCGGTTCGTCGGCGATCGACACCGGCAGGCCGGTCGACTGCCGCAGCACCAGATCGAGATTGCCCAACAGCGCACCGCCGCCGGTCAGCACGATGCCCTTGTCGACCAGATCGGCCGCCAGTTCGGGCGGGGTGTGTTCGAGCGCCACCTTGACCGCCTCGACGATCTGCCCGACCGGCTCGGACAGCGCCTCGGCGATCTGGCGCTGGCTGATGACGATCTCCTTGGGCACGCCCGCGACCAGGTCGCGGCCCTTGATGTCCATGGTCAGGCCGTCGCCGTCCTCGGGCATCGCCGCCGAGCCGATCTGCTTCTTGATGCGTTCGGCCGAGGCCTCGCCCACCCACAGATTGTGGTTGCGGCGGATATAGCCGCTGATCGCCTCGTCCATCTTGTCGCCGCCGACCCGCACCGAGCGCGAATAGACGATGCCGCCGAGCGAGATCACCGCCACCTCGGTGGTGCCGCCGCCGACGTCGACCACCATCGAGCCGGTGGCCTCGGTCACCGGCAGGCCGGCGCCGATCGCCGCCGCCATTGGCTCTTCGATCAGGAACACCTTGCGCGCGCCCGCGCTCTCGGCCGATTCCTGGATGGCGCGGCGTTCGACCGGGGTCGACCCCGATGGCACGCAGACGATGATCTGCGGGCTGGCGAAGCCGCGGCGATTGTGGACCTTGCGGATGAAGTGCTTGAGCATCTCCTCCGCCACCTCGAAATCGGCGATGACGCCGTCGCGCAAGGGGCGGATGGCCTCGATGTTGCCCGGGGTCTTGCCCTGCATCATCTTGGCCTCGTCGCCGACCGCCAGCACCTGCTTCTTGCCCTTGTGGTTGATGATCGCCACCACCGACGGCTCGTTGAGGACGATGCCGCGGCCCTTGACGTAGACCAGCGTGTTGGCGGTGCCGAGATCGATCGCCATGTCGCTCGACAGCATGCCCAAAAGCCCGGTGAACATCCTCGACCTCCTTGGCGTCCGGGACGGGCGCGACCCAGGCCGCGCCCGCCGCCGTCGCCGACCCTAGCTGCCCGCGCCCATCGCCATCGCCGGCGGCGCGGTCTTCTCGCGTTTGACCATCAGTTTGTTGAGCGCGTTGACGTAAGCCCGCGCCGAAGCCACCAGCGTGTCGATGTCGGCACCCTGGCCGTTGACCGATTTGCCGTCTTCCGACAACCGCACCGTGACCTGCGCTTGGGCGTCGGTGCCCTCGGTCACGGCGTGGACCTGGTAGAGCTGCAGCGTGCCGCGATGAGGCACCAGGCTCTTGATGGCGTTGAAGGTGGCGTCGACCGGGCCCGAACCGGAGGCGGTGGTCTTGCGCACCGCGCCGTCGATCTCGAGCTCGAGTTCGGCGGTTTGCGGGCCCTTCGAACCGCACACCACGCCCAGCGAGACGAAATGCACCCGATCGGCGGCGCGGCTCATCTCCTCGTCGACCAGGGCGACGATGTCCTCGTCGTAGACGTCCTTCTTGCGGTCGGCCAGGTCCTTGAAGCGTCGGAAAGCCTCGTTCATGGCGTTGTCGCCCACCGCCAGCCCGAGTTCGTCCAGCTTCTTGCGGAAGGCGTGGCGGCCGGAATGCTTGCCCATCACCAACTTCGACTTGTTGAGACCGATCGATTCCGGGGTCATGATCTCGTAGGTCTGGGCGTCCTTGAGCACGCCGTCCTGGTGGATGCCGGCCTCGTGGGCGAAGGCGTTGGCGCCGACGATCGCCTTGTTGGGCTGCACCACCATGCCGGTGATGCCCGACACCAGGCGCGAGGCCTTGGTGATCAGCTCGGACTTGACGCCGGTGGCGAAGGGCGCCACGTCATGGCGCACGCGCAGCGCCATCACGATCTCCTCCAGCGCGGCGTTGCCGGCGCGCTCGCCGATGCCGTTGACGGTGCATTCGACCTGGCGCGCGCCGTTGGCGACGCCGGCCAGCGAATTGGCCACCGCCAGGCCGAGATCGTTGTGGCAGTGGGTCGAGACCGTGGCCTGGTCCAGGCCCGGCACGCGTTCGATCAGGCGGCGGATCAGCGATCCGAACTCGGCCGGCACGGCATAGCCCACCGTGTCGGGGACATTGATGGTGCGGGCGCCCGACTTCAGCGCCGCCTCGATGCAGCGGCAGAGGAAGTCGAATTCGCTGCGGGTGCCGTCCTCGCAGCTCCACTCGACATCGTCGGTGAAGCGGCGCGCATGCGCGACGCTGGAGGCCACGGTTTCCAGCACCTGCTCGGGCGTCATCTGCAGCTTGACCCGCATATGCAGGGGCGAGGTGGCGATGAAGACGTGGATGCGCTTGCGTTCCGCGGGTTTCAGCGCCTCGGCGGCGCGGTCGATGTCCTGGCGGCCCGAGCGGGCGAGGCCGCAGATCGTCGGCCCCTTGATCTGCTTGGCGATCAGGTTGACGGCCTCGAAGTCGCCGTTGGAGGCGATCGGGAAGCCAGCCTCGATGATGTCGACGCCCATCTGCGCCAACACCTCGGCCACCCTCAGCTTCTCTTCGAGGTTCATCGACGCGCCCGGGCATTGTTCGCCGTCGCGCAAAGTGGTGTCGAAGATCTTGACTCGATTCTGGTCCTGGCTGGTCATGACTGCGTGTCCTTGTCGCGGGAGTGCTGCCGGTGCGGGCGATCGCCCATTTCGACCCCTAAGCGCTCGCGCATGTTCGGCGCGCCTCGCTCAGGGGCGAATAAGCAGCAGCAGACCGTCGATCAGGCCCAGCGAAAAAGGCACGATTCCAGCCGCGATCCGAACGCTGCGATCGCGTGGCGACAGGGTCTCGTTACGACGAACCGTCATTGGGGTCGTGCCTTGCCGCGGGTTTTACCGGCTATTTCCTGGCTTGGCAAGGGGTTGGACGGTTTTCTTCGTGGTTTTCAGGGGCTTAGGCCGGAACCTGGAGATTGACATTGCAGCCTTGAACCATAGGTTGGCGCCTGACCAGCGGGACCCGACGACATGAACCCACGCATCGCCCAAGGCGGCAAGGCGATCTACGGCGCGCCGCTCGGCATCTTGATGCTGGAGGCGCGCTTTCCCCGCATTCCGGGCGACATGGGCAATGCGGCGACTTGGCCGTTTCCGGTGCTCTATCGCGTGGTTCCCGGCGCCAGCCCCAAGCGCGTGGTGCTGGAAGGCGCGCGCGGCCTGTTGCCCGATTTCGTCGCCGCGGCCGAGGATCTGGTCCGGCTCGGCGCCGAGGCCATCACCACCAATTGCGGCTTTCTGTCCCTGTTCCAAGCCGAGCTGGCAGCGCGGGTCAAGGTACCGGTAGCGACGTCGTCGCTGTTGCAAGTGCCTTGGGTCCAGGCGCTGCTGCCGCCCGGACAGCGCGTCGGCGTGCTGACGGTCTCGGCGGCCACGCTCACGCCCGAACACTTGCGCGCGGCCGGCGTGCCGCTGGACACGCCCATCGCCGGCACCGAGCGCGGCCGCGAATTCTATCCGGTGCTGATCGAGGGCCGCAGCCAACAGATGGACATCGCTCTGGCCGAAGCCGACATTCTTGCCGCCGGGCGCGACCTGGTCGCGCGCCATCCCGAGATCGGCGCAGTGGTGCTGGAATGCACCAACATGCCGCCCTATGCCGCCGCGCTGCGGGCGGCGATCGGCCGGCCGGTCTACGACATCTATTCGATGATCGCCTGGTTCCAGCAGGGCCTTCGGCCGCGGCGCTTTGCCTTCGACTGAGGTCTATTCGAAACCGCAGGCCGCGCGCGCGGTAGCGGTGTCCTTGCCGCTCAGCCAAGCCACCAGCCGCCGCGCCAGCTCGGGCGTGGTGGATGCCGTGGCGACCGTGGCGACGTAAGTCGTCTCCAGCGCGAAGGGCGGCGGCAAGGCTCCCACCATCGCCACGCCCGGCGTGGCCAGGATCTCGGTGACTTGGGTGCAGCCGACGGCTCGCGGATCGGCTTCCGCCGCCAGCGCCCGCATTGCCGTCATGCCGTTGGGGTGCGGGCGCAAACGCGCCGCAAGCGAGGCGTAGAGCCCAAGCTGCCTGAGCACGCCCGCGAAATGGATGCCGGCGGTGGCGCGCACCGGATCGGGCAGATGGATCGCACTGGCAGAGGCCAGCAGCGTTCGAAGCTGCTCGCTGTCCGAGATAGCCGGCTTGGCCGCGCCGGCCGGGGCCGCGATCGCCGTCCGCACCCGCCCCAACACCCCCGCCTCGCCCGCGGCCGCGCGGCCCTCGCCCTCCAAGGTCCGGATCAGTTCGGCGGTCAGCACCAGCACGTCGCAGGGCGCCCCTGCGGCCAGCGCCTCGCGCATCGCCCCGACCGCGCCGAAGCGGCCCGCAAGCACGATGCCCGCCATGCGCTCGAACTCGGCGCCCAGCCGGCCGAACAGGCCCTCGGCCGCGCCGCCGCTCAGAACATGCAATGCCATGCCGACTCCCGGGCGAAGATTAGCCTCGGCTCCGGCTGCGACAAAATAGGTATTGACGTACCTATTTTAGTATTTAAGGCTGATCCGGACCAGAACCAGGGAGAGCGCGATGAAAAGCTCGCTTGCCGCCGGCATCGCCACCAGCCGCCGCATCACCGTCGACCGCGACCGCACCATCGGCTTCATGGGCGAGGAAGGACGGGTCTATGCCACGCCGATGCTGGTGCGCGACATCGAGCAGACCTGCCGCGACTTCCTGCTCGAACATCTCGATCCGGGCGAGGATTCGGTCGGCACGCGGGTCGAACTCGACCACCTCGCGCCGACGCTGATGGACATGTGGGTCGAAATCGCCGTCACCGTCGCCGAGGTCAAGGGCCGGCTGGTGAGCTTCGAGATCGCCGCCAAGGACGCGCTCGACCCGGTCGGCAAGGGCCGCCACATCCGCTTCGTCTCCGACGTCGCCAAGACCAAGGAGCGGCTCAAGGCCAAGGCCGCCAAGCTCAAGGCCGCGGGCTAGCGCCATGTCGGCCGCCCCGGAACGAAGCCAGGTTCCGGTCTATTGCTATCAGTGCGTCGCCGGCCCCGATCTGCTCAAGGTCGAGGTGGCGGGCGACGTGGCGTTGCGGGTCGCACCCAATTTCGATTGCGCCGCCGAGCACCCGGGCGGCGGCAAGGTCTGCGTCAAGGCCTATGGCCTGGTGCAGAAGACCTACAATCCGCACCGCATCCGCCAACCGATGATGCGCACCAATCCGCGCAAGGGGCGCGACCAGGACCCGGGCTTCGTGCCGATCTCCTGGGACGAGGCGCTGACGCTGGTGGCCGACCGGCTGCGCGCGGTGCGCGAACAGGGCCTGGTCGACGAGCGGGGCTATCCCAGGCTTGCAGCCTCGTTCGGCGGTGGCGGCACGCCGACCCAGTATATGGGCACCTTCCCCGCCTTCCTGTCGGCCTGGGGCCCGGTCGATCTCGGCTTCGGCTCGGGCCAGGGCGTCAAGTGCTACCACTCCGAACATCTTTACGGCGAGCTTTGGCATCGCGCCTTCATCGTCTCGCCCGACACGCCGCTGTGCCGTTTCGTGCTGTCCTTCGGCAACAACACCGATGCCTCGTCGGGCGTGGCCGGCGTGGCGCGGCACGCCGAGGCTCGCGCCCGCGGCCTGCGCCGCATCCAGATCGAGCCGCATCTGTCGATCTCGGCCGCGCTGGCCTCGGAATGGGTGCCGATCCGGCCCAAGACCGACGCGGCTTTTCTCTACGCCATGCTGCATCGCATTCTGATCGAGCGCGATTGGCGAATCTGCTGCGATCTGCCTTTCCTCGGACGGGACACCAACGCGCCCTATCTGGTCGGACCCAACGGCTATTTCCTGCGCGACCCCGAAAGCAAGAAGCCGCTGGTCTGGGACCAGAACGGCGGCTGCACCCGGCCGCAGGACGCGCCGATCGGCCGCCCGCTGCTCGACGGCACGGTTCGCGCCGGCGGCGTCGAGATCGGGCCCGACGGCCAAGTCTGGCGTCATGAAGAGGTCGAGGTTTCCACCGCCTTCCGCAAGCTGATCGACCATCTGCGGCCCTACTCTCCGGACTGGGCAGCGGCGGAATGCGAGGTTCCGGCCGACACCATCCGCCGCATCGCCGACGAGTTCGTCACGCAGGCCCGGGTCGGCGAGACCGTCGTCATCGACGGCGTAACGCTGCCCTACCGGCCGGTGGCGGTGATCCTGGGCAAGACCGTCAACAACGGCTGGGGCGGGTTCGAGGCCACCTGGGGACGGACGCTGCTGGCCTGCCTGGTCGGCGCGCTGGAAGTGCCGGGCGGCACGCTCGGCACCAACGTCAAGCTCAACCGGCCGGCCGACGATCGCCACGCCACCGTCACGCCGACCGCCGACGGCTTCATGGCCTATCCCTTCAACGCCACCGACCGCGCGGGCTGGCAATCGAAGCCGCATATCCGCAACGCCTATCGCACGCTGGTGCCGCTGGCGGCCAATTCGGCCTGGTCGCCGGCGCTGGGTCCGGCGCACCTGCCCTGGCTGTTCCTGAAGGCACCGCCCGAGCGGTGGCCGGCGCCGACGCGGCCGGCAGTGTGGTTCTGCTATCGCACCAATCCGGCGATCTCGTTCTGGGACACCGAAGCCGTGGCCGAACGCATCGCCGAATTCCCCTTCGTCGTCGCCTTTGCCTACACCCGCGACGAGACCAACCACATGGCCGACATCTTGCTGCCCGAGGCCGGCGACCTCGAGGGCCTGCAGCTGATCCCGATCGGCACCACCAAGTTCATCGAGCAGTTCTGGACCCGCCGGGGCTGGGCGATCCGCCAGCCGGCAGGCGCTTCGCCGGTCGACTGCCGCGACATGACCGACATCGCCACCGAACTGGCGCGGCGCCTCGGCCTGCTCGAAGCCTACAACCAGGCCATCAACCGCGGCGCCGCCGGCGTGGCGCTGAAGGGCGAGGACTACGATTACGGCCTCGAGCCGCATCTGCTTCACGACCGCGACGCGATCTGGGACCGCGCCTGCCGCGCCGCCAGCCACGCCCTGACCGACGGCAAGCAGGTCCGCGACCTGGCGTGGTTCAAGGCACATGGCGCCATGACCGTACCCTTCCCGCAATTGCGCTGGTATCTCTACCCGACGCTCAAGGCCAAGGGCCTGCGCTTCGAATTGCCCTATCAGGAGCGCCTGCTGCGCCATGGCAGCGAGCTTGGGAACCGGCTGCACGAAAGCGGCATTGCCTGGTGGGACAAGCAGTTGGGCGAATACCAGGCGCTGCCGGCCTATAAGCGCTTTCCCGAGATCTTCGTCGAATACGCCCGCGAGGTCGGGCGCGATCCGGCCGAGTTCCCGTTCTGGGCGCTGACCGCGCGCAGCATGCAGTATTCCTGGGGCGCCAATGCCGGCCTGCCGCTGATCGACGAGATGGCGCGCAACATCGCCGGCCATTCCGGCGTGATCGTCAATGCCGACACCGCGGCCAAGCTTGGCATCGCGGAGGGCGATCCAGTCGAGATCGAATCCGTGGTCGGTCGCACCCACGGCCATGCCACGCTGCGCCAGGGCATCCGCCCCGACACCATCGTCATGATCGGCCAGTTCGATCATTGGGCGATGCCGGTGGCCAAGGATTTCGGCCGCGCCAGCCTCAATCCGCTGATGCCGATGGCGCTGTCGCTGACCGACGCCACCGGCTCGGGCTCGGACACGGTGCGCGTCGCGCTGCGCCGGGGCAGCGGGCCAAGGCGCGCCGAGCCATGAGCGCCGTGGCCGCGACCCGGCGCTGGGGCATGGCGATCGATCTCGATCGCTGCGTCGGCTGCCAGACCTGCGCCGTCGCCTGCAAGCACGCGAACGACACCCCGCTGGGCATCCAATGGCGGCGGGTGCTGGACGTGGAGCTGGGCAAGTTCCCGGACGTGGCGCGGCTGTTCCTCCCGGTCGGCTGCCAGCATTGCGACGATCCGCCTTGCGTGCCGGTCTGTCCCTCGGGCGCCACGCGCCGGCGCGCCGACGGCATCGTCACCCAGGATTACGATCTCTGCATCGGCTGCGGCTATTGCGCGGTGTCCTGCCCCTATGGCGCCCGCAGCATCGACCACGCGCCGCGCGGCTATTTCGGCGCCGCCCTGACGCGCCAGGAAGGCGCCGTCGCCCATGACGAGCGCCGCGGCGTGGCGCAGAAATGCACCTTCTGCGTCGAGCGCATCGATCGCGGCCTGGCCCGCGGCCTGGTGCCGGGCGTCGATCCCGAGGCGACGCCGGCCTGCGCCGCTGCCTGCATCGCCGGCGCGATGACCTTCGGCGATCTGGCCGATCCGGCCAGCCCGGTCGCGCGGCTGCTGGCCGCCAATCCCGGCACGGTGCTGAACGGCCCGCTCGGCGCCGGCCCCAATCTGCGTTATTTCACCCGCGCCCCCAGCGCCGACATCGCCTTGGCCATGCCCGCGACCAGCCCTTTGACCGGGCGCAGGCAGCGGCGCTGGGACATCCGCGCCGTGGCCAATTTCGGTCTCGGCGGCAGCGGGTCGGGCTTGGCGGCGGTGGCTTCGGCGTTCGGTCTGTTCGGCTTGCTGGACCGATCGGCGATCCTGCTGCTGCACCTGCTGGCGGCGGGGCTGATCGCCGCCGGCCTGACGGCGGTGTGGTTCGAGATCGGCCGCATGGAGCGCCTGCTCAACGCGCTGCGGCGTCCGCGGAGTTCGTGGATGAGCCGCGAGATGTACGTCGTCGGCGCGCTGTTCGCGGCCCTCGGCGCCGAGTGGCTGTGGCCGGGTCCGGAATCGACCGGGCTGGTCGGTCTGCTCGCCCTCGCCTTCCTCTATTGCCAGGCGCGCATCCTGACCGCGGCCAAGGGCATTCCCGCTTGGCGGCCGCGGGCGATGCGCTGGCTGTTGCTGGCTTCCGGCCTGGCCGAAGGCTGCGGCTGGCTGGCGCTTGGGAATGCCTTGCTCCCGTTCGCGCCCGATCTGACCGCGCCGCTCGGCCTGGCCATGATCCTGGCGGCCGCCGCGCTGGCGACGCTGTGGCCGATCTACTGGCGCGAGGCCGTGGCCGGCGGTCTGGGCGATGGCGCCAAGCGCGAGATCGCCGGCCTGATGCCGGCCATGCTGGGCATCGGCCAGGTGCTGCCGGCGATGCTGGCGGCCGGCGCCCTGCTCGCTTCCGGCCTGGTCGCGCTCGCGCTTTCGGGCATAGCCGGCGCCATCCTGGTCGTCGGCGGCCTGTGCTGGAAGTACGCCGTCATCGTCGATGCCTCCCATGTCCAGGACCTGATCCTGCCGCAAGTGCCCCGGCGCGGCTCGGGCCGTCTGGCAGCCCTTCCGTCCGAACCCGTCGAGGTCCGCCCGTCATGAACCATGCCCAGCCCCAAGCCGCCCTGCGCCCGCTCGCGCCGGCCGATCTCGACGCCGTCGTCGCCTTGGATGCGGCGCGCGCCGGCCGTTCGCGGCGGGGATATTTCCAGAAACGCCTGGCGGCGGCGCTGCGCGATCCCGCCGGCCATGTCCAGTTCGGCGCCGAGAGCGGCGGCAAGCTGGTTGGGCACGTGCTGGCGCGGCTGCGCGAAGAGGAGTTCGGGCGCCACGCGCCAGTGCTGGCGATCGAGGCGATCGCGGTCGCGCCGGAACAGGCCGGCCGCGGCCTCGGCCACCGGTTGATCGCGGCGCTGGAGGACACGATGTGGCGGCGCGGCGTCGACGAATTGCAGACCGACGCCGCCTGGACCGACCACGCGCTGCTGCGCTTTTTCGATTCCTGCGGCTTTCGCCTGGCGCCAAGGCAAGTGATCGCGCGTGCCGTCGCCGGCGGCATCGCCCATCCCGCTCCGGCCGACGACGCCGCGGCGGTGCCGGTGACAGTCGAGCGGCCGGTCGAGATCGACTACGGCGCGCCGGGGCTGGCCGACTACCAGCCGCTGGCGCATGATCGCCACGCCGTGCGCTCGATGCGCGCCGACGACCTGGCGGCCATCTCCCGCATCGACCGCCGCATCACTGGCCGCGACCGCAGCTTCTATTTCAAGAAGCGGCTCGACGAGGCGCTGCTGGATTCGGCGGTGCGGGTGTCGCTGGTGGCCGAGCAGGACGGCGCTCCGGTCGGCTTCGTCATGACCCGGACCGATGCCGGCGAGTTCGGCCACACCGAACCGACCGCGATCCTGGACACCATCGGCGTCGATCCGGCGCTGACCGGCCAGGGCGTCGGCACGGCCATGCTGTCGCAACTGCTGGTCAATTTGGGCGGGCTGCGGATCGAGACCGTCGAGACCGAGGTCGCGCGCGAGGACTTCGCCCTGCTCAAATTCCTTTACGACGCCGGCTTCGTGCCGGCCCAGCGCCTGGTGTTCGCGCGCGCCGCCAAGCCGCGGCTCTAGACCGCGATCGGTTTGCATGGAATCGCAGACGCTATTCCATGCAAACCGTGAATCGCGGTCCAGAGCGGGATACGAGGGCATGATTCACGATCCGTCTTGAACCACTTGGTTCAAGACGGATCGATCATGCCCTAGCGGCGGGAATCTACGGTAAGGATTTCGACCATGCGGGCATAACCCGTTCGCCGCGCGTGATCCAGCGGCGTCAGGCCGGCGCGGTCGGGGATCGAAATATCGGCGCCGGCCCCGACCAGGGCGCGCAAGGTCGCCTGATGGCGCGACCCGCCATCGCCCAGCACCACCGCCTCCATCGCCGCCGTCCAGCCCAGATTGTTGACGTGATCGAGCGGCGCGCCGCCGGCGATCAGCGCCGCCACCACCTCGGCATGGCCAAGATGGGCGGCGGCGATCAGCGCGGTGCCGTCATAGGGCGAGGTGACGGCGCGCGCATCCGCGCCCAGCGCCAGCGCCAATTCGACCATCGCCAGGTCGTTCTTGACCGCGGCGATGGTGACGATGTCGTAGCGCCGGGAATCCTTGGCGCGAAGATCGGCCCCGGCCCGCGCCAGCGCCTTGATCGCCTCGTAATGCGAGCCGTGAGCCGCGATGTGCACGGCGCTGCGGCCATGGCCGTCGCGCGCGTCGAGATCGGCCCCGGCCGCGATCGCCGCCGCGATCGCCCCGACATCGCCCTTGGCTGCCGCCGCCAGCAGCCCGGAATAGCTCGCGAGCTCGCGTGGCGACGGCGGTACTTGCGCCAAGGCCAGCGACGCGGCCAGCCAGATGGCGAATGCCCAAACCCAATGTTTCATGCGCCCGAGTGGACCACGATTCCGTCGGCGACGGAATTGCCCTCCGTCTCAGCCGTGGAGCGCGCGGTATTTTTCCATCAGCTGGTCCTGGCTTTCGGCATAATCCGGGTTGGCGACGATGCAGTCGGCCGGACACACCAGCTTGCATTGCGGCTCGTCGTGGGCGCCGACGCATTCGGTGCAGCGCAGCGCGTCGATGACGTAGACCGGATCGCCCTTGGCGATGGCCTCGTTGGGGCAGACCGGCACGCAGGCATCGCAATTGGTGCAGTCCTGGTTGATCAGCAGGGCCATGACGCTTCTCCCCGATCTCAGGCGGCCTGGCGCTCGGCCAGCCGCGCCAGCTTGTCGTGACGATAGGCGCCCCACAACGCCGCCCCGAAGGCGCCGGCGAAGATCGAATCCGGATTGCAGCGGATGCGGGCCTTGAGCTTCTCCTTGGCCGCCGCCTCCTCCATCGCCGCCACCAGGCCGGAATCGAGCGCGAGGCCGCCCGACATGAAGATGTCGCCCTCGGCCACGCCCGCGGTCTTGACCAACTTGGCCAGCCGGTCGGCCATCGACAGGTGGATGCCCTTGAGGATGTTGGCGGCCGAGATGCCGCGCGAGACCATGTTGATGACGTCGGTCTCGGCCAGCACCGCGCAGATGCCCGACACCCGCTCGGGATTGTCGGCCTGGCGCGAGAGCGCGCCGATCTCGTCCTGGGCGATGCCGAGATAGCGGGCGATGTTCTCGAGGAACTGGCCCGAGCCCGAGGCGCATTGGCTGGTCATCTTGTAGGCCAGCACCTTGCCGCGCCCGTCCATGCGGATGGCGCGGCCGTGCAGCGCGCCGACGTCGAGCGCGATGCGCGCCTCGGGGCACAGCCACATCGCGCCGCGGGCATGGGTGGTCATGGAATAGAAATGCCCGGTGTGAAAGGCCAGCGCCTCGCCCTCGCCGGTGGTGGCGGCATAGGCGACATCGCCGCGCTTGAGCCCGATCTCGGCCAGCACCTGATCGTAGGTATCGGCCGCCAGCTTGAGCGGATCGCGCTGGCGGACGCGCTCGACCCGCTTGGCCAGCACCTTGGCCTGCTCGCCCGCGACGTCGAGCACGGCGACCTTGATCGCCCCGGTGCCGACATCGATGCCCGCGGTGACGGTCATGACGTTCTCCTCAGTTGACCGCGCGGCGGGCGAAGGTCGCCGCGCCCAGCGCGCCGGTGTAGATTGAATCCGGGTCGATGTTGATGTGCACCTCGCCGTAGTTCTCCTTGACCAGCTTGCGCAGCTCGCGCACGGCGGCGGCGTTCTTGGCCACGCCGCCGGTGAAGGTGAACTGGTCGCGGATGCCGCCGGCGCGCGAGATGATCGACATCGCCCGCAGCATGATGGCGCGGTGCAGCCCGGCCAGGATGTCCTCGCGCTTCTCGCCCAGCGCCAGCCGGTCGCGCAGCTCGGCGCCGGCGAAGACGGTGCAGGTCGAGTTGATGCGCGGCACCTTGGTGGCCTGCATCGCCATCGGCCCCAATTCGTGCAGGCCCAGGTTCATCTCGTCGGCGATGTAGCCGAGATAGCGCCCGCAGCCGGCGGCGCAGCGGTCGTTCATCTGGAAGTTCTCGACGATGCCGGTGGGGTCGACCTGGATGCCCTTGGTGTCCTGGCCGCCGATGTCCAGCACGGTGCGGGTGGCGGGGTACATCATGTGCGCGCCGAGGCCGTGGCACAGGATCTCGGAGCGGATGTGCTCCTTGGGGAAAGGCAGCCGCACGCGGCCATAGCCGGTGCCGACGACGTAGGTCTCCTCGATCTCGACCGCCAGCGCCGCATCGAGCGCGCGCTTGAGCGCGGCCGGCTCGAACGCCGCCTGGCCGTCCGCGGTCATGCGGGCGAAGCCGCGGGCGAATTTGTCGGCGCTGTCGTCCTCGGGGACGCGGCTTTCGACCTCGATGATCGACTTGTCGTAGACGTGCAACAGATCCTCGTAGGCCAGGCCGGATTCCTTGGCCAGGCCCTCGGCGATCTGGACGAAGCGCGAGCCGGCGTTGTCGCGGAAAAAGTCCGAACGCCGCGCCGCGCCCTTGGCGAACATCGCCGGCGCCTCGGCCCGCAGCCGCCGGAAGATTTCGTCCAGCGTCGCCGCCACGGCGCGCTTCTTGTCGGCCAAACGCGGGTCCTCGGCATGGCGGGCGCAGGCCTGGTGCAGCTGCTCGAGCTGACCCAGGAACTGCTCGAGCCGGAAGCCGCGTTCGAGGTCGCCGATCACCGCCTCGATCGCCGCGCGCCCGTTCCTGGCCTGGGATTCGAGCGCCTTGCGGAACAGGGTGAAGCGCGTGCCGATGCGCGCTTCCTGCTTGGTGACGGCGGTGGCGGTGTCGTAGTTCGAGCGCGAATTGGTGATGCCGCGGCCGAGGATCTCCAGGTTCTCGTCCATCAGCACCGCCTTGGTGGTGGTCGAGCCGAGATCGATGCCGATGAAGCAGCGCATGACGGTTCCCCCCTCAGGCCGCCGCGCGCGGCGATGCGCCGCGGCGCTTCTGCTCGATCATCTGCAGATAGCTTTCCAGCCGGTTCTTGACGTTGGCGGCCGAGAAGTAGCGCGGGTCGACCAGGTCGGTCTCGATGAAGGCGGCGGGCTTGCCGGTGCGGCGTTCGATCTCGCGCAGCACCAGAAGCTGGCCGGCGCTGAAGCTGTTGCAGCTCTTGATCGAATTGATCAGCAGGCCGTCGGCCTCGTAGTCGCGGACGTATTTCTCGATCAGGTCGATGCGCGAGGGCAGGTTGCGGTTGGTGTAGCAACCCAGGCAATAGTCGGCGAGCGATTCCAAGGGATGGTCGGGATCGTGGCGGAAGCCGAGGTCGTAGAGCCCGCCGACCTTGGTGTAGGTGCTGGCCACCACCACCGCGCCCTCGTCGTGGAACATCTTCCAGAAGTCGCGGAAGCTGGTCCAGTTGGGCGGGCCCTCGACCACCAGCCGGTATTTCTCCTGGCCGAAATCGCCCTCGGGCGTGATCGGGCCCTGGCCCTGGGCGATGCGGGCGGCGATCTCCTGGCGCAAGAGGCGGTAGTATTCGGTGGCGTCGGGCGTGCCGCGGAAGGCGGTGAAGATCGGGCCGATGTAGTAGACCCCGCCGAAATAGGCGTCTATCGGCGAGGGCCGGCGCTTGGCCGATTCCAGCACCCAGACGAAATCGTCCTCGGCCTTGGCGGATTCGCGCAGGTATTGCCGCAGCCGGTCGATGTCGAACTTGACTCCCGAGACCTTCTCCAGCCCCGGGATCACGACCTCCTTCAATTGCTTGACGACGTAGTCGCGCATCGACTTGGTGGCGTGGCCCTCGCCCTCGTAGGGCACGTGCAGCATCAGCGTCTCGCACTTGTACTGCTCGCGCACCAGTTCGAACCACTTCATGAAGGTGAAGCAGCCGGTATAGGACAGCAGCAGCACGTCGGGCTCGGGCAGCGGCTTGCCGTTGGGGCCGAGATTGCCCTTGGCCATCATGCCGAGATCGGCCTTGACGTAGGTGCAGACGTCCTCGGAATGGCCGCGCTTCTCGGCTTCCATGATCAGCATGCCGCTTTTCTTGCGCATGCCGTTCTGGATGGCGTTGATCTCGGGCAGGTTGTTGGCCAGATCGAAGCACATGATCAGTTCGTTGAGATTGCCGGGGACGAAGGTCGAGGCGACCTTGCGGCCCTGGGCCTTGGCGCCGGACAGGCGCTCGTAATTGGCCTCGATCATCTCCTTCTGCTTGAGCATCGAGGGTTCCTTGACCACGTCGGCGGCGGGCGGCTTCTGGCTCATGGTCAGCTCCACAGCTTGATCGAATCGGCGAAGGTCCCGGCCTGCTCGCGGATCGGCTGCATCTGGCCGGAGTTCTCGGCGTATTTGAAGGCGATGTAGGGGATGTCGTGGCTGGCCAGGACCCGCTGCAACATCGGTCGTTCCAACAGCGCCGGATCGCAGAAGCTGGGGGCGGCGAAGATCACCCCTTCGGCGCCGCGCTTCTTGACCAGCTCGACCAGATAGCGCCCCTTGCGCGCCTGGTCGGGTTCGTATTTGGCGGCGGTGTCGGCCGAATCGCGCAAATACGAATCCGCCAGCGCCGCCAGCGGATCGCCCTGCTCGGCGACGTCGGACTGCTCCCAGCGATTGACCAGCATGAAGTCGTCGTCGACGATGTAGCAGCCGGCCAGTTCGATCGACTTGATCAGGTTGAGCGGCGGCTGTTCGCAGAAGGCGCCGCTGACGATGATGCGCGAATTGTCGCGCTTGGGGCGGTCGCTGGCCTTGGCCGCCGCCAGGTAGTCGGCCAGTAGCTTGGAGTGGGTCTCGACCGGCAGCACCATCCCCGCCCGCATCACCAGATAAACCTCGGACGAGGGCGCCTTCCACGGCTCGGCGGCGCGAAAGGCATAGACCTCGCGCACCAGCCGGCGATTGGCGTTGTAGGCCCGGATCGAGGCGCGCAGGTCGTCGTCGGTCGCGGGCTTGCCGGTCAGCTCGGCCAGCATGGCCCGCAATTCGCCCAGCTCGCCGCGATAGAACGTGCCGCCGATGTCGGCGCGGAAGTTCTGCGGCACGTCGAGATAGCGCGCCTTGACCTTGGGGAACATGATCTTCCACATCCCCGACAGGTTGCGGATGACGTCGCAGATGCTGGGGAACAGCATGGCGTCGACCATGTCGAGCTTGCCGGTCACCGCCAGCTCGATGGTCGAGCGCGGGATGCGGCAGATATAGGACTGGTAGTAGGCGTCGCCGTGGATCACCTCCAGCTGATCGCCGCCGCCGAGGATGCCGAAGGGCAGCGCGCCGGCGGCGTGGATCAGTTCGCGCGGCACGTAGAACGGCATGAAGCCGACCACCTTGCGGCCGGGGACGGCAGCCTTCCAGGCGCGCACGCCGGTGAAGGACAGATCCTCGAACATCGCCTCGCATTGGGCGACGATTGCGGCGGTGTCGCTCATCAGCGGTGCTCCCAGGCCGGTTGGCGCTTGGCGACGAAGGCTTCGAGGCCCTCGACCGCGTCGCGGCTCTGCATCAGTTCGTCGCGATAGAGCGCCTCGACCGCCGCCAGCTTGGCGGCCAGGCGCTCGACCAGGCCCATGCGCGCCGCCCGCAAGGCAAAGCGCAAGGCACGCGCGCTCTTGGGCGCGAGATGGCGCTCGAAATAGTCACGGGCCGCCGCCTCGGGGTCCTCGGCCACGGCGGTGACCAGGCCGAGCGTCGCCGCCTCGGCGGCGCCGATCGACCGCCCCGACAGCAGCAAATCCTCGGCCGCGGCCGGGCCGATGCGTTCGGGCAGAAGGCACGAGGCGGCCGGGGCGAACACCCCCAATTGGATCTCGGGCTGGCCCAGCTTGGCGTCTGGCGCCGCGAACAAGAGATGCCCGGCGGCCGCCAATTCCAGCCCACCGCCCAGGCACTGGCCGCGGATCGCCACCAGCACCGGAATCGGGCTCGTCGCCAGGCGCAGGATCAGGGCATGAAATCCCCGCAGCATGGCGGCAAAGCGACCGGGCATGTGCTCCTCGACACTGGCGCCGAAGCTGAAATGCGGCCCTTCATGGCTGAGCAGGATCGCCCCCAGTCGGGGATCGCCGGCCTCGCGGTCCAGCGCCGCGCCCAAGGCCGCGATCATGGCCTCGTCCAGCACATTGGCCTTGGGCCGCGCCAAGGCCAGCCGCAAGAGGCGGCCATCGCGCTCGCGCGCGGCGCGGACCGGGGATTCGCTCACCGCTTGCCCCCGGCCTTGGGGATCAGCTCCTCGATCATGCGCTCGGTCCAGCCGGCGCCGGCAGCCAGGCGCTGGCGCAGATCGACAAAGTCGATCTCGCGATCGTCCTTGGGACCCTCGTTGAAGGCACGGAAGCCGGTGCGCGCCTCGGCCATCATGTTGAGCGCCAGCCAGGCACGGGCGTCTTCCTTGTTGCGGTTCCAGGATTCCAGCTTCGGCTTGCGCAGTTCCTCGAAGCTCTTGGTCAGGCATTCGGGGAAGGTCAGCATCAGCTTGGCGCACAGCGCGTCGACGCGTTCGTCGAGCGCCGAAAGATCGACCGTGCCGCGCGCCAGCGTGCGCTTGGCCTCGGCCAGGGCCTCGCCGGTCTTGGGCTCGCCGTGCAGGATGCGGCCCCATTCGTCGAGGTAGCGATCGGTCCACACCAGCGGGTTGGGCGCGTACTTGCCGTCGACTTTCAGCGCCGGCGCGATGTCCGAGATCATGCCCAGCCGGTAGGCCTTGTGCGCCGACCAGGGCTCGCACAACGTGCCGGATTCCATCGCCTTCTCGCAGCCGATCATCAGCGGCAGAAAATCGGTGGCGCCGCCGATCGCGGCCGAACCGTGCTTGGGGCCGGCCTGGCCGAAGCGCGCCAGGTCCTGCGCCACGGTGAAGTCGCAGGCCATGCCGATCTCCTGGCCGCCGCCGATGCGCATGCCGTTGACCCGGCAGATCACCGGCTTGTCGCAGCCGAGGATGGCCGAGACCATGTCGTTGAACAGCCGCATGTACTGCCGGTATTCCTGCGGGTTGCCGGCGTAGTACTCGGCGTATTCCTTGGTGTTGCCGCCGGTGCAGAAGGCCTTGTCGCCCGTGCCGGTGAACACCACCGCCACCACCTCGCGCGAGACCGAGGCATCGCGGAAGGCGCGGATCACCGCCTTGACCATGTCGGTGGTGTAGGAATTGAACTGCGTCGGGTTGTCGAGCACGATCCAGGCGTTGAACAGCCCGGGCGCCGGGCGGCCGTCGGGCCGCTTGGCCGGGCGCTTGTCGTAGATCACGCCCGGCTGCGGCGCGTAGGGCACCAGAGTGTGGTCCTTGAGGGCGTGGGCCGAACCGGTCGGAAGCTTGGGCTGGGCGGACATGGCGGTCTCCTCGTCGGGAACGGGTCAGGCGGCGGGCACCAGGATCGGACGCCGCGCCAGCTTGTGCGCGTGCGCCTCGGCGAAGACGGAGTTGATAGACTCCAGCGGGTGGCGCTGGACGAACGGCTTGATTGCGATCTTGCCGTCCAGCACCAGATCCAGCGCGCCGGGATAAAGCTCGGGCACGCAGCCCCAATTGCCGATGGCGCGGGCATCGAACGCCATCAGGTTCGACAGCCGCAGCTCGACCTTGGCCATGGTGAAGCCGACCACGCACAGCGTGGCGCCATGCACCAAAAGGCCGAAGGCGGTGGCTTGGCCCTGGGGGCTGCCCGAGCATTCGAAGATCGCCCATTCGGCCTGCGGCAGGCCGCGCGCCTTGGCGAAGTCGAAGATCGCCTTCTTCAGCGCGCGCTCGTCATGGGTCTTGGGGTTCAGCGTCAGGGCCGCGCCATGGCGCGAAATCGCTTCCAGCTTGTCGGCGTCGACGTCGATCGCCACCACCGCGGCACCGAAAGCGTGCGCGATCTGCACCGCATAGCCGCCGACGCCGCCCACACCCACCACCACCGCCAGCATGCCGGGCTTGATCTCGGCCCGCACCACCGCCTGATAGGGCGTGGTGACGGCATCGGCCACCACCGAGACCTCGGCCAGGTCGAGACCGCGCGCCGCCAGCCGCGCCTCGTCGACCGGGCAAAGATCGCGCGCCGGCACGACGATGTGGCTGGCGAAGCCGCCATGGATGTCGTTGCCGGGCATCTTCTGCTGGCGGCAGATGGCGCCGCGGCCCTTGCGGCAGAAATCGCAGCTTCCGCAGGGAATCACCGCCGGCACGATCACGGCGCGGCCGCGCCAGGCTTCGGCGCCGGCGCCGGTCGCCACCACCCGGCCGCTGACCTCGTGTCCCAGCGCCAACGGCAGGGCATGCTTGGTGCGCACGCCGTCGTAGTAGTAGCCGAGATCGGTGTGACAGAGGCCGCAGCCGGCCACCGCCACCGCCGCCTCGCCCGGGCCCGGCTCGGCCTTGAAGCCCTCGCTCGCCAGCGGCGCGCCTGCCGCCGTCATCACCCACCGCCGCGCCTCGATCGACATCGCCCGTCCCTCGCTCCGATCGCTCTTGACGTCTTATTCTGTAATTCGGTATATCTTTACCTGTTTACATCCTCCCTGTCAAGCGAGGTACCGCCATGGCGCGCCATTCGATCTCCCTCGCCCTCACCGGCAGCGGCGGCGCCGGCGTGATGACCGCCGGCAACATGCTGCTGGATGCCGCCGCCGCGTCGGGCTGCCACGGCCTGATGACCCGTTCGGCCGGACCGCAGATCCGCGGCGGCGAGGCGGCGGCGCTGCTGCGGCTGGCGGATTTCCCCATCGACAGCCATGACGACCGGCTCGACCTGGCGATCGCGGTCGACTGGGAGAACGTGCAGCGCTTCGCCGCCGAGCTGGCGCTCGACAAACAAAGCGCCATCGTCGCCGATCCGGCGGCGGGCGAGATGCCGGCGGCGATCGCCGCCAAGGGCGCCAGGCTGCTGGCGGTGCCCCTCAAGCAGATCGCCAAGAGCTGCAATGGCCGACCCAACATGGTGGCGCTGGGCGTGGCGATGGCGGCGCTGGGCTTGGACGAGGGGTTCGGGCTCAAGGCGATCGACAAGACCCTGGAAGGGCGCGACGCCAAGACCATCGAGGCCTCTTATGCCGCCTTCCGCGCCGGGCTGGCGGCGGGTGCGGCGCTCGACCTCGATTGCAGATTGGCGCGCGGCCAAACGTCGCACCCGTCGCATCGCTGGGTGAGTTCGGGCAATCACGCCGCCGGGCTGGGGGCGATCCGCGGCGGCATCCGCTTCGTCGCGGCTTATCCCATCACCCCGGCCTCGGAAGTGCTGGAATGGCTGGCGCCGGCCTTGCGGCGCGTCGGCGGCACGCTGGTCCAGGCCGAGGACGAGCTGGCCTCGATCAACATGGCGATCGGCGCCTCTTTCGGCGGCGTTCCGGCGCTGACCGCGACCTCGGGTCCGGGCCTGTCCCTGATGCTGGAATCGATCGGCTTGGCGGTGGCGTCCGAGACCCCGGTGGTGGTGATCGACGTCATGCGCGGCGGTCCCTCGACCGGCATTCCGACCAAGTCCGAGCAGGCCGATCTGGCGATCGCCATCCACGGCCTTCACGGCGATGCGCCGCATCTGGTGGTGGCGCCGCTGTCGGTAGCGGATTGCCTGTTCACGACGCAATGGGCGGTGCACCTGGCGGAATCGACCCAGGCGCCGGCGATCGTGCTGTCGGACCAGTTCCTCGGCCAGGCGCGGGCGGTGTTCGAGCGCCCGGCCGACATCGCCTTCGCCGGCGGCCGTCGGATCGAGACCGCGCCCGGCGCGGGTTATGCCCGCTATGCCCTCACCGCCGACGGCGTCTCGCCCATGACCCTGCCCGGCACGCCGGGCGGCCAATACACCGCCGACGGACTCGAGCACGATGCGCGCGGCACGCCCTCCAGCCGCGCCGACGACCACACCGCGCAGATGGCCAAGCGCGCGCGCAAGCTCGACGGCTTCGACTACGGCCGGCATTGGGCCGAGATCGACGGCGAGGGCGAGATCGCGGTGCTGAGCTGGGGTTCGACCGCGGGCGCGGTGCGCGAGGCGGTGGCGCGGGCGCGCGCCCAGGGCTTGCACGTGCGCCTGATCACGCCGCGCCTTCTGCTGCCGATCCAACCCGCGCGCATGGCGGCGGCGCTGGAGGGCGTGCGCCGCGTGCTGGTGGTCGAACAATCCGAGGGCGCCCAGTTCCATCGCTATCTGCGGGCGCATTACGATTTGCCGAAATCGGTCGAGGTCATGGCACGCACCGGCGCCCTGCCCTTCCGCCCCGGCGAAATCCTCGGCCGCATCGCGGCGGGAGGCGCGTCATGAGCGCCGCCCCCGCCTATGTCGCCAAGGACTACAAATCCGACGTCAAGCCGGTGTGGTGCCCGGGCTGCGGCGATTTCTCGGTGCTGGCGGCCTTCGGCAAGGCCTTCGCCGAGCTTGGCCTGGCGCCCGAGCGCGTCGCCGTGATCTCGGGCATTGGCTGTTCCTCGCGCATCCCGGCCTATACCCGGACCTACGGCTTTCACGGCGTGCACGGCCGCGCGCTGGCGCTGGCCACCGGCCTCAAGCTGGCGCGGCCCGAGCTGACCGTGGTCGCCGCCGGCGGCGACGGCGACGGCTTCTCGATCGGCGGCAATCACTTCCTGCACGCCTGCCGGCGCAATGTCGATCTGACCTATGTGGTGATGGACAACCGGGTCTACGGCATGACCAAGGGCCAGCCCTCGCCCACCACCGAGCCGGATTGGGACAGCGCGCTGTCGCCGGGCGGCACCGGCCTGCGGCCGTTCAATCCGCTGGTGATCGCGCTGGCCTCGGGCGCCAATTTCGTCGCCCGCGCCTTCTCGGGCGATCCCAATGCCTGCGCCGCGATGATCGTCGCCGCCATCCGCCATCCCGGCTTCAGCTTCGTCGAGATCCTCAGCCCCTGCGTCACCTTCCGCCCCGATCAGCGCGGCTGGAAGGAGCAGGTGCGCCAAGCCCCGGTCGCGGCCACCGGCGATCCCGCCCGCGCCGCGCGCCGGCTGATGACCGACGACGGCTTCAATCTCGGCGTGCTCTACCAGGGCGATCGGCTGCCCTATCGCCCGCCGCCGGGCGAGGGCGCGCGGCCGGCCGATCTCGAAGCCGAGTTCGCGGCATGAGCGCCGATGACGCCATGCGCGCGGCGGCGCGCAAACTGGCGGCCGCGATCCGCGACGCCGAGGATTTCCGCGCCTGCGTCTTCGCGATCGAAAGCGAGGCGGCGGAACGCTACGCCGAACTGGCCGATCTGATGGCGACCCACAACAACCGCGAGGTGGCGGCACTGTTCCGCCGCCTAGCCGAGATCGAGGGCCTGCACGCCCGCAAGATGCTGGCGCCCGACGGCAGCGCGCCGCGGCTCCTTCCGGCCGGAATCGACTTCGTCGGCGCCGAGACCGTGTCGCACGAGGCCATGCACTATCTGATGACGCCGCGCCAGGCCTTGGCGCTGGCGCTGGAGGGCGAATGCAAGGCGGTGGCGCTGTTCGAGGCGCTGGCCGAGGGCGCGGCCGATCCCGCCATCCGCCGCCTCGCCGCCGAGATGGCGGTCGAGGAGCGCGGCCATGTCGCGCTGGTCCAGGCCTGGATGACCAAATTCCCCGAGCCCGAGGCGGATTGGGACCACGACCCCGATCCGCCGCGGCTGGACTGACGTCGTATTTTTTTATTCGGCCGTTTTCTTGGCGGCGTGCAGCGAGGGCGTGTCGCCGGCCATCACCTTGGGCCGACCGGGTTCCAGCGCGCGCAACGCCTCGGCCGGCCGCAGCGTCGCCAGCGAGCGCGCCGCCAGCTCTTGATAGGTCGCGGTGGCGCGGCGCTTCCATTCCATCTCGGCCTCGCTCAGCGCCCGCACCGGCCGCGCCGGAATCCCGGCCACCAGCGTGCGCGGCTCGACCTTCATGCCGGCCTTGACGAAGGCCATGGCGGCGACGAAGGCGGCCTCGCCGATCGTGGCCTCGTCCATCACCACCGCCGAAATGCCGATCAGCGCCTCGGGCCCGACGGTACAACCGTGCAGCACCGCGCCGTGGCCGACATGGCCCGCGGGGCCGATGCTCATGTCCATGCCGGGAAAGCAGTGGACGATGCAGTTATCCTGCACGTTCGATCCGCGCCGCAGCACGATGCGGCCCATGTCGCCGCGCAAGGACGCGCCCGGCGCCACGTAGCAGCCGGCCTCGATCACCACGTCGCCGATCAGCGTCGCCTGGGGATGGACGAAGGCGCCGGCCTCGATCACCGGCACCACGCCGTCGATGGCGTAGATCGGCACCGCGCCGGCCTCAGTCGTCGGCGGCGGCGGCGGCCGGCGCCGCCGGCTCGCTGCGGGCATGCTTGAGCAGGGTCTCGATGGTGACCGAGCGCAACGTGGCGCGGGCGATGTCCTCGATCTCGGCCAAGACGCCGTGCAGCGCCTGGCCGAGGTGGGTATCGGGACCCTGGCCGTCGCCCGCTGCCTTGCCGGCGCCAATGTCCTCGAAGATCTCGATCACGTCCATCAGCGTCACCCGCTTGGGATTGCCGACGAAACGATAGCCGCCGCCGACGCCGCGCGCCGCCTCGACCAGGCCGGCACGGCCGAGATCGCGCAGCACCTTGGCGAGGTGGTTGAGCGAGATGCCGTATTTGGCGGCGATGTCGCCGGCCGCGATCTGGCGGTCGCGGTCCTCGGCCAGTTCGAGCACGGCGTAGAGCGCGAACAAGGTCGCCTTGTTGAGCCTCACTCGATGACCTTCTCGAGCTGGATGAAGGGGCCGGCCATCATGCCCTGGCTGCGGAAGAAGGACAGGTTGAGGTTGTCGTCGCGCCGCAGCATGGTGCGCAGGTGCTTGATGCCGGCGCCGCGGAAGCGTTCGGCCACGGCATCGACCAGCCGGCTGCCGACATTGCGCAGCCGCGCCCCCGGATCGACGCCGATGGCGAACACCCAGCCGCAGGGCGGCGAGCCGAACTCCCAGGCGCGGATTTCGCCGATGGCGAAGCCGAGGAAGCGCCCCTCCGCCTCGGCCACCAGGAACCAGCGTTCCTTCGGCCGGCGCAGCACGCGGCGATGCAGATCGCGCCAATAGGCCGGCTTGGCCTCGCCGGTGTTGCGCGCGTCCAGCGCCGCCACCGCCGGCAGATCGCCCGGCCGCGCGGCGCGGATCACGGGCTCGATCCGGCCTCTTGACGGCGCCGGGGAGGCGCCCCGGGGAGGCGCCGGGGAGGCGCTCGAGGCGGTCTTGCGCACGGATCGCGACTCCATTGTCATATTTCAATACCATAATGACGATTTAAGCGGCCGACAAGCGCCGCGCGCCGGCAACCGAGACGCGGTGTCAGAGCCCGAACAGTTTCCGCGCGTTGCCGCCGCGAATCGCCTCGCGCTGGTCGGCCGGCAGGGCGGCGGTGTTGGCCAGGGCGCCGTCGATGTCGTGGACCTGGTGCGGCCAGTCGGTGCCGAACAGCACCCGATCCGCGCCGGCGACCGAGATCAGATAGCGCAGCGCGCCGAGGTCGTAGGTGATGCAGTCGTACCAGATATGGCGCAGGTAGTCGGTCGGCTTGCGCTTCATCTTGCGGCGCTGCGGCAGCTCGACCGCATCGCCCTTCTCGAACCGGCCGACCAGATAGGGCAGCGCGCCGCCGCCATGCGAGGCGATCAGCTTGAAGTTGGGATAGAGATCGAAAAAGCCGTCGAACGCCATCCGCGCCACCGCCAGCGTGGTGTCGAACATGAAGCCGACCGCCCAACTCAGGTCGTACTTGCCCATGTCCATGACTTCGCAGCCGGGCGGCTCGGTCGGGTGCAGCAGCACCGGCAGCGCGCGGCGATCGATCGCCGACCACACCGGCGCGAACCGGGGATCGGTCAGGCTGCGGCCGCCGATATTGGCCAGCACCATCACCCCGACGGCGCCGGCATCGCAGGCGCGGTCCAGCTCCTCGACCGCGCGCTGGGGATATTCCCAGGGCAGCGAGGCGAACCAGCGCAGCCGGTCGGGATGGGCCTTCTGCGCCGCCGCCATGCTGGCGTTGGATTCGCGCGCCGCCTCGGCGCTCACCGCCTCGCCGCCCCAATAGACGTTGGGGCTGGTCAGCGAAACGATCGACAGATCGATGCCCGACTTGTCCATCTGCTTGAGCCGCAGCCCGTAGTCGAAATGGCCGGGCTGGGGGATCGCCACCGGCGTCTCGCCGCGGAAGATCTCCTCGCGGCCGTCGGGCCGCGGCTTCAGGCTGTAATGCCCGCCCTTGCTGCGCAGCAGATCGAGCCAATGCCGCGTGTACATGTGGGTGTGGACGTCGACGATCGGCATGGGCGAGTCTCCCCGAGGCTGGTGCCTCAGCCGTAAGGCACGGGGATAGGCGAATCAATCGGGTGCGTGTTTCGACAATCGGAACCCGTCGATTCCGGCACGACCGATCGCCGCGCGGCGAGACCCGGTACAAAATCGCCGCAAATCATCGAGTCGTCAGTCCAGAACGCGCAAATCTGCGCAAAGCACGCGCGATACTTGATACGTTTCACGTATCATGCTAGCGTGACTTCCGGTGATCCGTTCGTTCCGAGGCTTGGAAGCCGCGCGCATCTGGCGAGGCGAGGTCGGTCGGCGCCTGCCGCGCGACATCCAGGATCGCGCCTTGCGCAAGCTGCGGCAGATCCATGCCGCGGCCAGTCTCGATGACCTGCGCAACCCGCCAGGCAATCGGCTGGAGGCGTTGAAGGCGGACCGGCAAGGGCAATGGAGCGTGCGCGTCAACGACCAATGGCGCATCTGCTTCGAATGGGATCGGGGCGATGCCTTCGAAGTCGACATCGTCGACTATCATTGACGCCAGGAGCAAGCGAGAACCATGACCGCCGGCCGACTGCAAAACCCGCATCCGGGTGAAATCCTCAAACACGAGTTCCTGGCCGAATTGGGTCTGAGCCAGAACAAGCTGGCGGCGGCGATCGGCGTGCCGGGCAACCGCATCCATGCCATCGTCAACGGCACCCGCGCCATCACCGCCGACACCGATCTGCGGCTTGGACGGTATTTCGGCCTGTCGGATGGCTACTGGCTGCGCCTGCAGAACGCGCACGATCTGATGGAAGCCAAGCGCCGCGACGGCAGGCAAGTGGCGCGCATCCGGCCCTATCGGCGGGGCCGCACCGCCTGAGCGGGGAACCCGCCCCCTTGGGGCATAATCGAACCGTCTTGAATCAGAGGGTTCAAGACGGGTCGATCATGCCCACGTTTCCGATTCCGGACCGCGATTCACGGTTCATAGGGAATCGCGGCCGCGATTCCCCATGAACCGATCGCGGTCTAGCCCTTCCAATCCGTGCCGAGGTGGTAGAGGCAATCGCCGCGTTCGCTGCGGCCGACGGCGCGCTTGCACACCACCAGCCCGTCATGGCCGAAGCTGGCCACCGCCGGCTCGCGCCAGGGGGTGTGGTTGAAGTGCATCAGCCCGGCCTTCTGGCCGCGCTTGACGCTGTCGCCCAGCTCGGCCAGCGGCTGGAAAATGCCGTCCTCGGGCGCATAGACGTAATAGTCAGGCCCGCCGACCTCCAGCAGCCGCGTCGCCTTGCCCTTGGTCACCGGCCCGGTATAGGCCTTGACGTGAGCAAGCAGGCGGCGAATGCCGGCCTCGGCCAGGTCGAGGATCGCCGGCGTCACTTGGCCGCCACCGCCCAGTTCCGTGCCCATGGTCACCACGCCCAGGTTCTCGGCCGCCGAACTCAGGGTCTGGTCCAAGCCGGGCAGCGAGGTGCCGATATAGCTGACCGGGGCGCCGAACGTCCGCAACAGCCCGATCAGTTTGTCGGTCGAGGCCTTGGTCTTGCGGCGCTTGCCCAGCGCGCTGGGGATGTAGTTGAGCGAACTGCCGCCGGAATGGAAGTCGAAGGCGTAATCCGCGCCCGGCAGCAGCACGGTCGCGATGAAATGCGCGATCTGGCTGGTGACGCCGCCGTCGGGACTGCCGGGAAAGCTGCGGTTGAGATTGCCGCCGTCGATCGGCGAGGTGCGCATGCCGGCCATCGCGGCAGGGAAATTGGCCGAGGGCAGGACGATCAGCGTGCCGCGAACTTGCGCCGGATCGAGTTCGCGGATCAGCCGGCCGAGCGCGACCTGGCCCTCCCACTCGTCGCCGTGATTGCCCGCGGTCAGCACCACCCGCGGGCCGGCGCCGTTCTTGATGCAGGCGATCGGCATCGGAATCCAGCCATAGGCCGAGCGATGCACCGAATGCGGGATGCGGGCGAAGCCGGTCTGCTTGCCCTCGCGGTTGAAGTCGATCTCGATGTGGAAACGGCTGGGCCTGGAGGCGGTCATGACACTCCCGGTGCTGGATCAGATCGGTTCGGACCAAAGGCGGTCGTCGAGCAGGGCGTCGGCCAAGGCCTGGGCGATGGCCTCGATCAGGCGCTTGCCCTTGTCGGCATTGGCGGTCGAGGCGTCGCCGATGACGCCGATCGGCGAACGGCTGGAAAGCTGGCGCCAGCGATAGACCCCGGCGTTGACGCCGGGAATCGCCGACAGCCCCTTCACGTAGGGACCCTGGATCTGCGACAGCGTCTCGGCATCGACCAGCTCGGGCGCCAGCGCCATGATCATCGAGGTCTCGGCCTCGCAGGCGTGCAGCAGCGCGTCCTGGCGATCGAGCAGCTTGGCGATCGGCCCGGCGGCGATGTCCCAATAGGTGCCGGTGGCCAAGGGCAGCTTGTGCTTGACCGTCAGCTCGGTGACGATGGTGCGCAGCGCCTCGGTGTTGCCGCCATGGCCGTTGAGCACGAAGATCCGCCGGAAGCCGTGGCGGATGGCGGATTCGACCACGCAGCCGACCAGCGCCGCCATGGTGGCGTAGTCCAGCGTGATGGTGCCCGACAGCGACATGTGATGCTCGGACATGCCGAAGGGCATGGTCGGCGTCACCACCACCGGCTGGCGCGGGCGCATCAGGCGTGCCGCGCGCTGCGCCACTTCCTGCGCCAGCCGCCAATCGACCATGCTGGGCAGATGCGGCCCGTGCTGTTCGGTGGCGCCGATCGGCGCGATGACGATGGCGTTCTGGCGCGCCAGCGCCGCCACTTCCGCGGCCTTGAGCCGCGACCACTCGATTTCCATGCCCGATCCCCGCCCCGGAAACCCGGCCGCGCCGCGAGGGCGCGACCGGGCCGAGGACCTCTACGGCTAGAGAGTCGGCAGCGGATTCAGCCGCGCCGACAGCCACTTCTGGTGCAGCTTGTCGAGTTCGCCGTTCATGGTGTTGAAGAAGATGAAGCTGTCGAGCCAGCGCACCAGGCTGTGCTCGCCCATGCGCACGCCCATATGCGCCGGGCTGCGGCGGATGACGAATTTGAGGTCGAACTCCTTGTTCGGCGCCCGCTTCATCAGGTCGGGGATGATCAGGCTGTTGGTGGCGATCAGGTCGGCCTGCCCGGTGATGTAGGCCTGGGCGGCGGTGGCGTCGTCCTCGGTGCGCATGATGGTGGCGCGCGGGTTCATCTCGCTGAGGCCGAGGTCCTGGGTGGTGCCCTTGGCGGCGACGACGCGGAACGAGCCCAGCTGGTCGGCCGACTTCACGTTCTGGCTCTTGGCGCCGTAGACCGCCAGCGAGGTGTCGGCATAGGGCGCGGTGAACATGATCTGCTTGGCGCGCTCGGGCGTCAGGCCCATCACCGAGATGACGATGTCGACCTTGTCGGTCAAGAGGAAGGGGATGCGGTTGGCGCCGGTCAGCTGCACCAGCTCGACCTTCACTCCCAGCGCCTTGGCGACCATGTTGGCGAAATCGATGTCGAAGCCCTCGGCCTGGCGCTGGGCGTTGACCGAGCCGAACGGCGGCACGTCCAGCGGCACGCCGATGCGCACCGTGCCGGCCTTGAGGATGTCCTCGAACTTGTCGGCCTGGGCCGGTGCCGCGGCCATGGTCAGGGCCGCGACCGCGGCCAATGTGGTGATCCAACGCGTCATGGTTCTCTCCTCCGGTTGTCCTGGTTCAATGCAACACCGAGCCGAGAAAGGCCTCCAGCTCGGGGGTTCGCGGCTTGCCCAGCGTCTCGCGCGCCGGGCCCTGTTCCCAGATCTTGCCCTGGTGCATGAACACGACGCGGTTGGCGACGTTGCGGGCGAAGCCCATTTCGTGCGTCACCAGCGCCATGCTCATGCCGCCGCGGGCCAGCGATTCCAGCACCTTCAGCACCTCGCCGATCAGCTCGGGGTCCAGCGCCGATGTGATCTCGTCGAACAGCATCATCTTGGGCTGCATCGCCAGCGAGCGCGCGATGGCGACGCGCTGCTGCTGGCCGCCGGAGAGCTGGTCGGGGAAAGCGGCGATCTTGTCGGCCAGGCCGACCCGCGCCAGCACGTCCTCGGCCAGGCGCCGGGCCTCGCCCGCGGCCACGCCCTTCACCACCGTCGGCGCCAGGGTGATGTTGCGCTCGACCGAGAGGTGCGGAAACAGATTGTAGCTCTGGAAGACGATGCCGACCTGCTGGCGCAGGCGGCGCAGATCGGTCGCGGGGTCGTTGACCACGGTGCCGTCGAAGACGATGCGCCCGGCCTGGATCGGCTCGAGCGCGTTGATGCAGCGCAACAGCGTGCTCTTGCCCGAGCCCGAGCGGCCGATGATGGCGACGATGTCGCCCTGGTCGATGGTCAGCGAGACCCCGTCCAGCACGGTCAGCGCGCCGAAACGCTTGGTCACCTGCTCGATCTCAACGAGCGACAACGAGCTTCCTTTCCAAATGCTGGCTCCAGCGCGACAGCGGGAAGCAGATGCAGAAGTACAGCACGGCGACGATACCATAGACGGTGAAGGGCCGGAACGTCGCCCCGGTGGTGATCTGGCCCTCGCGCGTCAACTCGATGAAGCCGATCGCCGAGGCCAGCGAGGTGTTCTTGATCAGCTGCACCAGGAAGCCGACCGTGGGCGGGATGGCGATGCGCACCGCCTGCGGCACGACGACATAGCGCAGCTGCTGGCCGAAGCCGAGACCCAGCGCGGCCGAGGCCTCCCATTGCTGGCGCGAGATCGCCTCGACGCAACCGCGCCAGATCTCGGCCAGGAAGGCCGAGGCGTAGATCGAGAACGCCAGCCCCGCCGCCACCCAGGGCGAGACGCGATAGCCGAAGATGGCGAAGCCGAAGAAGAACAC
>Ga0194120_10000543_pt1 | contig 71456 bp, 65 predicted proteins | sample TA2MahCa65mmetaG_FD_148642 | JGI IMG/M metagenome (GOLD analysis project Ga0194120, IMG submission 148642) | Freshwater microbial communities from Lake Tanganyika, Tanzania - TA2015019 Mahale Deep Cast 65m | ecosystem: Environmental > Aquatic > Freshwater > Lake | place: Tanzania: Lake...
GCCCTCCCGCTTGAGGAAACCCCGCGCAACGCCCCTTGCCCCTGCGGCAGCGGAAAAAAATACAAACGCTGCTGCATCGGCGATCCCCTTCTGCGCGAATTCGCCGCCTGATCACTGCGGCCGGCGAAGAGTAATAATGTACCCATGACGCGCAGGCAACTTCTGTCCGCCGTGGCCGCTGCTCCCCTCGCCGCCGCCCAAAAACCCAACGTGGTCCTCATCGTCGCCGACGATCTCGGCTTCGTCGACCTCGGCTGCTGTGGCGACAACTCCATTCACACGCCGAACATCGATTCCCTCGCCCGCGACGGCGTCCGTTTCACAGACTTCGTCGTCAGTTGGCCCGCCTGCACTCCCTCCCGAAGCAGCATTCTCACCGGCCGCTACCCGCAGCGCAACGGACTCTACGACATGATCCGCAACGACGAGGTCAACTGGAAGCACCAGTTCACCGAAGAGGACTACGCTGTCTCCCCGGAAATGACTCTCGGCCTCGACCTCCGCGAAGTCACCCTCGGCCAGCTCCTGAAATCGGCAGGCTACGCCACCGCCGCCGTCGGCAAATGGGACAGCGGGCGCGCGCGCCGCTTCCTCCCCACCCAGCGCGGTTTCGACTTCTTCTACGGCTTCGCCAACACCGGCATCGACTACTACACTCATGAGCGCTACGGCATCCCCTCCATGTTCCGCAACATGGAGCGCATCAAGGAATCCGGCCACGCCACCGATCTGTTCACGCGCGAGGCCGTCCACTTCATCGATGCCAACCGCGCCCGGCCCTTCTTCCTCTATTTGCCTTACAACGCCCCGCACGGCGCCTCCACTTTCGACAAACAGGCCCCGCAGGTCCCCGAAGAGTTCCTCGCCCGCTACAAGGGCGACCGCCGCGCTCAATACAAGGCCCTCATCACCCACATGGATGCCGGCATCGGCCGCATCCTCTCCCAATTGAAGCAGCACAGTCTCGACGCCAACACCCTCGTCATCTTCACCTCCGATAACGGCGGCGGCGGCAAATCGAACGGTCCCCTCCGCGGCGGCAAGGCCACGTTATGGGAAGGCGGCCTCCGTGTCCCCTTGCTTGCCCGCTGGCCCGGCATAATCCCCGCAGGCTCCACCTGCTCCCAATTCGCCTCCACCATGGAGCTGTTTCCCACTCTCGCCGCCGTCAGCGGAGCCAAACTTCCCCCCGTGCATCTGGACGGCTTCAACATGCTCCCCCTACTGCAAGGCAAACCCGGCAAGCATCGCACCGGGATGTTCTTCCAGCGCCGCGCCGGCAAAGCCGCCCGCATCGGCGAATATAAATGGATCGATTCACCCGGCGCCAACGGACTCTACCACCTCCCCACTGACCCCGGCGAACAAAGAGACCTCTCCGGCTCCAAGCCCGAACTGTTTCACCAAGCCCGCTCCCGCTGGCAAGCCTGGCGCGCCGAAATGGACGCCGCCGAACCCCGCGGACCCTTCCGCGATTACTGACCCCGCGAGGCCGCCTTCGCCTGCACCCGCGTCGCGAACCGCGCCACGTGCACGATGAACCGCTCGTGCGTGCCCTCGGCGATCTTCTCCTTCTCATCGAAGGCCTCCACTCGGAACCGCACCCGCCGATCATCCACCCCCGTCACCTCCGCCTGAAACGTCACGCTCATCCCGATCGGCGTCGCCGCCAGGTGCTTCATGTTGATCTCGGTCCCCACCGAGTCGTATCCCTCTTCCATATACGGCTTCAGCGCCGCATGGCAGGCCCATTCCAGGTTCCACACCACGTGCGGCGTCGCCAGTACCCGGGCATTCTCCTGCCCCATGAAGTCGATCGCCACCTCACTCGTCACCAGCAGCTTTATCTCTCCGCGCGCGCCAACCGGAATCTGGGCCATCGCGCTCATCATAGCGCACGCCGGACCAAAGAGAATATGACCAGCCATGGGGAACGCATCAGCAGGCGGCAACGTCCATGTGTTTGGTACATTAGGAGTATTAGTTGCCAGGGGCCTCCCGGCCCATTGCGCTGAATCGAGAGGAGATTGTTTGCCTTATCTCTGCCTGCTGTTGTTGACTGTGTCTTTTGCCATTGCCGAAGATCCTGCTCCAGACGTTGAATTCGATTTGGTACGTGAGGAAGCCACCGGCCAAAAGGTTCTCGGCCAGTATCTCAACTCCCTCCACCGCCAGAAGGCCAGTCCCAAGGACGTCTCCATGGATGTCGAGATCTTCGCCAAGCTTCCCAGCCTCGGCAAGACCGGCTCCATGAAAGCTCTGCGCTCCATCTCCAAGGTCGGCCAGATCACCTATCGTGCTCTCACCTTTCAGGGCGACAACACCATTAAGAAGGACGTCATCGCCCGCTACATGGCCGCCGAAGTCGAGGCCGCCACAAAAAGCTCCGAGCTCGGCATCAACGAGGACAACTACAAGTTCAAATACTGGGGCCTCTATGGCAGCGGCAACTGGCGCCTTCACCTCTTCGAGCTGGAACCTCGTAAGAAAGAGGTCGGCCTCTTCCGCGGCTGGGTCTGGGTCGAAGCCCGCACCGCCCTGCCTGTCCGCGAACAGGGCGACTTCGTCAAGAACCCCTCCATTTTTCTCCGCAGGGTCAGCTTCCTCCGCGACTACATTATTAAGGACGGCGTCGCCTATCCCACCCACATCGAAAGCACCGTCGAAACCCGCCTCGTTGGCAAAGCCGAGATGAGCATCGACTACAAAAACTACGACGCTCTCCAGTCCCCGCAAACGCGCGTCACCGCCTGGCTCAACGCCGACCTCCGCCAATAGCGCGATCCGGAACCGAGCCGCGACCGTCAGGGAGCGGTTGTTTTCTAGTAAGCTCAAAAGAGCTCCCGATGAGGACCCTTTTTCTCAATCCCCCTTCCTTTGAAGGCTTCGACGGCGGCGCAAGCTCGCGCTGGCCCGCTACGCGCGAGATCGAAAGCTACTGGTACCCCGTCTGGCTCTGCTACCCCGCCGGCATGCTCGACGACTCGAAAGTCGTCGACGCGCCTCCCCACAAGATCTCCATCCAGCAGACCGTCGCCATGGCCTCCGATTTCGAGTTGCTCGTCCTGTTCACCTCCACCCCCGGCTTCCAGGTCGACGTCAAGATCGCCTCCATGATGAAGGACCTCAACCCCAAGCTCAAGGTCGCCTTCGTCGGTCCGCCTGTCACCGTCGAGCCCGAGCAATCCCTCCGCGCCTCCGCCGCCATCGATTTCATCGTCCGCCGCGAGTTTGACCACCAGATCGCACGCTACGCCCGCGGCACGCCGCTAGAAGAACTGCCCGGCGTCAGCTTCCGCAAGAACGGTGGCTTCCAGCACAACCCCGAAGGCGGCTTCATCGAGGACCTCGATTCGCTCCCCTGGGTCACCAAGGTCTACAAGCGCGACCTCGACTTCCGCCGCTACAACGTCCCCTTCCTCAAGAACCCCTTCATCAGCCTCTACACCTCTCGCGGCTGCCCGGCCATGTGCACCTTCTGCCTCTGGCCGCAGACCCATTCCGGCCACCGCTGGCGCCTGCGCAGCGCCGACGATATCGCCAACGAAGTCCGCTGGGCTCTCGAGAACTTCCCAGGGCTCAAGGAGATCTTCTTCGACGACGACACCTTCAACTATCAGAAGGCCCGCACCATCGAACTCTGCAAGAAACTCAAGCCCCTCAATTTCACCTGGTCCTGCACCTCGCGCGTCACCACCGACTATGAAACCCTCAAAGCCATGAAGGAGGCCGGCTGCCGCCTCATGATCGTTGGCTACGAATCCGGCGACCCGCAGATCCTCAAGAACATCAAGAAGGGCGCATCCATCGACATGGCGCGCCGCTACACCTCCAACGCCCACAAGCTCGGCCTAACCATCCACGGCGACTTCATCGTCGGCCTGCCGGGGGAATCCCGCGAGAGCATCCGCCGCACCATCGACTTCGCCAAGAGCCTGCATACCGAAACGATTCAGGTCTCCATCGCCCACCCCTACCCGGGCACGGAATTCTACGACTACGTCAAGGACAACGCGCTCATCACCATCGATTCGATGACCGACGAGCAGGGCCACCAGCTTCCCAACATCGTCTACCCCGGCCTCGACCGCGCCGAGCTCGTCGACTGGGTCGAGCGCTTCTACGGCGAATACTACTTCCGCCCCAAGGCCGCCTGGCGCGTCGTCCGCAAAGCCATCTTCGACTCCCAGGAACGCGCCCGCCTCTACAAGGAAGCCCGCGAGTATCTCGCCCTCCGCAGCAAACGCAAACGCTTCGTCGCCGAGCAACGCAAGCAATCCATCGCCGCCGGCGCGGGAGATTGACCGCTGGCCAGGACCCTCCTGTTCCTCATCCTCGTCATCGTCTCCAACGTCCTCGGCAATTTCATGCTCAGCCTCGGCATGAAGAATAACCACGGCCCGCTGCTCGCCGCCTTGCTCATCCCCTGGGTCATCCTCGGCGTCGCCCTGCTCATCGTCTGGACCCTATCGCGCATGGCCCTGCTCAGTTGGGCCGACCTGAGCTACGTGCTCCCCATCACCGCCGTTGGCTACGTCATCAACGCGCTCATGGGCCGCTACCTCCTCAACGAGCACGTCTCCGCCATCCGCTGGGCCGGCACGCTGCTGATTGTCGCCGGAGCAGCGCTGGCGGCCATGACCGCTCCTGCATCGAGGCGCGCATGAGGTGGCTGCTTGTCGCCATCGTCGTCGCCGCCACCACCTGCGGCGACCTGCTGCAGGCATGGGAGATGAAGCGCCAGGGCGCGGCCGGCCGCTTCCGCCCCACCTGGCCGCTGGGCGCGGCTGTCGTCTGCATGGCCGTCTCCTTCTTCTCCTTCCTCAAGCTGCTTGAGATCGAAGACCTCAGCTTCGCTGTTCCGGCCACCGCCGCCAGCCTCGTCCTCGAAACCATCCTCGCCCGCGCTCTGTTGCGCGAACGCGTCGAGGGCCGCCGCTGGGCCGGAGCCTTGCTCGTCGCCTGCGGTGTCATCCTGCTGGGCCAGACGTGACGCTCCTGCTCACCACCGTCTGCCTTGTCGCAATGGCCTACCAACTGGCCGCGCTGCTGGCCTGCCTCCGCCATCTCGCCCGCAAGGAAACACCCGCCGATTTCCAGCCGCCCGTCTCCATCCTCAAACCTGTCCGCGGCCTCGATCCCGGCTTCGACGAAGCCATCGCCTCTCACGCCTCCCAGCGCTATCCGGACTTCGAAATCCTGTTCGGCGTCTCCCGGGACGATGACCCGGCCATCCCGGTGATCGAACGGCTCGAAGATGCTCGCCTGTACCGTACAAATCCCACCGCCCCCAATACCAAAGTCGGCGTATTGGAGGAGCTGTCGCGCCACGCCCGGCACGGCATCCTGCTTGTCAACGACAGCGACATCCGCGTCCCGCAAGGCTACCTCGCGGCCGTTGTTGCTCCGCTAGCCGATCCGCGAGTCGGCCTCGTCACCTGCCTCTACCGCGCCACCGCCCATTCCTTTCCGGGTATCTGGGAGGCCGTCGGCATCGCCACCGACTTCGCTCCCAGCACGCTGGTCGCCCCGCTGGCCGGCGTCAAGGAGTTCGGCCTCGGCTCCACGCTCGTCTTCCGCAAACAGGACCTGGAAGCCATCGGCGGCTTCTTCTCCATCGCCTCCTACCTCGCCGACGACTATCAGCTCGCCACGCGCATCACCGGTCTCGGCAAGCGTGTCCACCTGTCCACCGTCGTCGTCGAGACCAGCCTGCAAGCCGAATCCTGGCGCGACATCTGGCGCCATCAGTTGCGCTGGCACCGCACCATCCGCGTCTCCCGCGGCGCCTACGCCGGCCTTCCCGTCACGCAGGCAACATTATGGGCCCTCGTTGCGGCAATCGCTGGACTGCCTGCGCTGGCTGCCATGCTTCTCTTCACACGATTGACCATGGCCTTCATCGCGGGCATTGTTGTCCTCCGCTGCCCTCTCGTGAAGCGCTGGTTCTGGATCACCCCTCTGCGCGACCTCTGGGGCGTCGCCGTTTGGGCCGCCGGCCTCTTCGGCTCAACAGTGCTCTGGCGAGGCCAAAGCATCCGTCTCACCGCCGACGGCCGCATCCTCTAACTCTTCCCGCCCGGCTTGATCTTCTCCTTGCGCAGGCGCCCGCTTTCCACTAGCGCCTTGCGCAGGAGAAACTCGATCTGCCCGTTCAAACTGCGCAAGTCATCATCGGCCCACCGGCGGACCTGTTCCAGGATCTCGCCGTCCATACGAACCAGAAATGACTTGCGCTCGGCCATGGGCTACTGGTAGATCGTGCCCGTGTTGACAATCGGCTGCGGGTTGCGGTCCCCGCACAGCACAACCAGGAGGTTGGAAACCATCGCCGCGCGGCGCTCGGAGTCGAGCTCCACCACATTGCTCTTGGCCAGCATCTCCAACGCCATTTCCACCATGCCGACCGCGCCTTCGACGATCTTCTGCCGGGCCGCAATGATCGCCGAGGCTTGCTGCCGCTGCAGCATCGCCGCCGCGATCTCCGGCGCATAGGCCAGGTGGCTGATCCGCGCCTCCAATACATCCACTCCCGCAACGGACAGCCGCGCGTCGATCTCCACCTTCAAATGATCGGCCACCTTGGACGTGTGGCCGCGCAGCGAGATCTGGTCCTCTTCATGCGAGTCGTAGGGAAACGCCGTGGCCATGTTGCGGATCGCCGCTTCGCTCTGTACGTGGACGTAATGCTCGTAGGCGTCCACGTTGAAGCTGGCTTCGGCCGTGTCCACCACCTTCCACACCACTACCGCCGCAATCTCAATCGGATTGCCGTCCTGGTCGTTCACCTTCAGCCGCCCGGTCTCGAAATTGCGTACCCGCAGCGACAGGTGTTTCTTGATGTAGAGCGGATTGGCCCAGCGCAGTCCTTCGATCTTCACTGTGCCGACGTACTTGCCGAACAGCAGCAACACCACGCCTTGGTTCGGCTGCACCGTGAACAGGCCGGCCGCCACAAAGGCGTCGACCGCGATCAGGGCGAAGGACCATAGGATCGGCTCGGCGCGCTCGCTTCGCGGCTGCTGGGCGCCATATACGATTCCATAGATGCCGGCGGCAAGCAGCAAAATCACCAGAACCAGCATGGAAATGCCGTTCACGGCGGGCCGGACTTTTTCTCTGTAATTGGGATTGGGGGTCATGGGTGTGTCTCCTCAGCTAGCAAAATGATACCACATTGCTATCGCATTGCCAAGCGAAATCGTACCTCACGCCAAAGCCCCGCTACAATGGAAAATATGTCCTTACCCGACGGCGAGTTTTACCGCATTCAAAAGCTGCCGCCCTACGTTTTCGCCATCGTCAATGAAATGAAGGCCCGCCTGCGCGCCAACCAGCAGGACGTGATCGATTTCGGCATGGGAAACCCGGATGGCGCCACCCCCAAACCGATTGTCGACAAGATGGTCGAGGCCGCACGCGACAAGCGCAATCACCGCTATTCGCTCTCCAAGGGCCTCCCGAACCTGCGCCTCGAGATTGCCAAGCGCTATAAGCGCAACTACGATGTCGATCTCGATCCGGAAAAGGAGGCCATCGCCACCATCGGCGCCAAGGACGCCCTCGCTCACCTCTTGTTCGCCGTCATCGGTCCCGGTGATGCCGTGGTCTCGCCAAACCCGGCCTACCCGATTCATCAGTACGGCGTGATCATGGCCGAGGGCCACGCCTGCATGCTGCCGATGCCCGACCCCGGCACTTTCCTCAACCGGCTGGAGGATCTCTACAAGACCTCGACGCGCAAGCCGAAGATGATTCTCATCTCTTTCCCGCACAATCCCACCACGCAGTGCGTCGATCTGGATTTTTTCAAGGTCGTCATCGACCTGGCCCGTCGCCACGCGACCATGGTGGTTCACGACTTCGCCTACGCCGACGTGGCCTTCGACGGTTACAAGCCGCCGAGCATCCTGCAAGTGGAAGGCGCCAAGGAGGTGGCCATCGAGATCTTCTCGATGTCGAAGAGCTATAACATGGCCGGCTGGCGCATGGGTTTCTGTCTCGGCAACCGCAAAATGATCGCCGCGCTCGCTCGCATCAAGAGCTATCTCGATTACGGCATCTTCCAGCCCTTGCAGATCGCCGGTATCATCGCGCTGCGCGACTGCGAGGAGGAAACGAAGAAGATTTGCGAAGTCTACCGCAAGCGCCGCGGCGTGCTCGTTGACGGACTGAACCGTGCAGGCTGGCCGGTGGAGCCGCCAAAAGGCTCGATGTTCCTGTGGGCGCCGCTGCCGGAACGCTACAAGGAAATCGGCTCGCTCGAATTCTCCAAGCAACTGCTCGAGAAATCGCTTGTCGCGGTCTCGCCCGGGATCGGCTTCGGGCCGATGGGCGAAGGCCACGTCCGGTTTGCGCTTATCGAGAATGAGCACCGGACGCGGCAGGCTGTCCGATCCATCAAACAATTCCTCAAGTCCTGAACTATGAAGAAAACCATTCTTGTACTCGCCCTCGCCGCACCCTGCCTGTTCGGACAAGCCATCAGCTGGGGCGTGCGCGCCGGCGTTCCCATTACGGACGCCTTCGCCACTGCCCGAAGCGCCACGCGCGGCTTCGACCAGATCCCCAATCGCTACACGATCGGGCCGACGCTCGAAGTGCGCTTGCCTTTCCGGCTCGGCGTCAGCTTCGACATCCTTTACAAGAAGCTGGAATACGATCGAACCGACGCCGGCGTCACCCGCAACGTCTCGGTCACGCAACTGGAATTCCCGCTGCTATTCAAATACCGCTTCGGCGATGGCGCCGTGCGGCCCTGGCTGGGCGCCGGACCAACCTTCAACCGCATCAGCGGACTCTCCGTGCGCGATCCCATCGAGTTCGTCAAGCGATCCTCGGGAGGAATCGCCTTCGGCGCCGGAGTGGAATTGAAGGCGCTTTTGGTCCGCATCAATCCGGAGCTTCGTGTCACTCACCGCGGCTCGGAGAACTTCTCCGATCCTGTCGGCGCGCTGCTCAAGTCGCGGGTGAACCAGGCCGAGTTTCTCATCGGACTCACCTTCTGATCCTGGCCACCATCTTGCGGTCCGCGGCAAGGTGCGCGACGCGGGGAAACTCCACTGTCCGCAGCAGTCTTCCTTCAGCGTCCACGTACTCGGCCCTTTCAACTGCCATCAACTTCAGATCCCGTTGCCGGATTACCAGCGCGATCACGCGCTCGGGCCTGTCCAGCCACTCCTCCGCCAAATCCAGCCGTGGTGATTCGATTCCTTGATCGCGCGATTCCGGATAGTACTTCACGCGATCGATGAGCGCGCTCGTGGACGGCAGCCGGAGCAGCCCGTTGTCGACGAGCAGTTGATACTGGAAGGCGATGTTCTCGAGAATCGTGGTTCCTTTCCGCGTGTAGCCCCACGCCGGATGAAAGGGCGGATGCGACAGCAGCACCGCATCTCCCTCTTCGAGTTTCAACCGCATCTGGCGCAGCTGAGAAAGCACGTGCGAATCGTAGCGCCAGTTCGACTGGTCCACCCATAGATAGGTGTTGAGCGCCACGCCTTCCAGCGTAATCACCAGCAGCAGCGCGGCTGAAGCGAACCAACCCGCCATGCGGTTCGCCGTTGCCGTCACGACCAGCCCGGCCAGCGCAGCCAGTCCCATGCCCGGCAGCGTGAGAAGGCGCGAGAACATCACATTTTCGACGGTCGTAAAGGCGACGACGGGAGAGAACAACACCAGGTAAGCCGCACCTGCAAACAGCAGCCATTTGACGCGGGCAGGGGGCTTGAGCCGCTCCTCTTTGGTGCGCCGCCAGAAAAGATAGAAGACCATGGCCGTGATCAAAAAAGAGGCGAGCATCCACCAACTGCCCGCCATGAAGAGGAAGTCCCACAAGACCCACTTCATCCTCATGAGATGGTCACTGCCGAAGGAGGCATGAATGCCGAGTTGAAACGCGTTGATCATTCCTGGGAGCATCGAAGCGGGATCGGACTTCATGGCTTGGTTACGCATCCAGATCGGGCCATCATCGGAGGCAAAGGAATAGAGCAGCGTCCAGTGAACCAGGAACATCCCCAGTGGCATGCAGCTGGCAAGCAGTCGGCTTGGCGGAAGCCGTTGCCGGTTCCATCGGTAATGGACCCAGACCAGCGCCGGATACAAGGGCGCCACGACAATCAGCACCTCGTAAAGATGCACGGCCAGCCAATTGATGGCGGCAATCGCCAGGGCCGCCGGCCATGGTCTGTGGTCCCACTGGACCGCTATGAGCACCGAACTCAGCAAAACAATGGCGATGATCAAATAAGCGCCGGCCGAGATCCAGGTGATCGTCTCGTACTTGCCGGAGTATGCCAGGTAGAGCAGCGCTGCAATCAAAGATCCGCGGGAGTCCAGGAACCGGCTCATCACCAGGTAGAAGAGAAGCCCGGAAGCGATCAGCAGGAAGATATAGAACAAGTGGGTGAGGTGCGTGTCTCTACCCATCAGCTCATAAACCGTGTGGTAAAAGAGCGGCAGAAAACCGCGGGCGGCCATGGCCGCCGGGTATTGCGAGCCCACCGTCCCCGGATGGTCGATAAAAAAGATGTCGTCGCCCCAGACCTGAAGATCGCCTGTGGTGCGTGAAAACAGGAACGCCGAAAAACAGAGGATGACGAGTGCCGCGAGCCCTGTCCGCCGATTGTTTTGCGGCAAGGAACGGCTCACTTTGCCCGCCGGATGGCCGCCGCGATTTTCCTGTTGGGGGGAAGATGCGCAACCTCCAAACGGAATGGCCCAGAGTACCATAAACGTAGACTACCGCCAATGAACAAGAAACATTGCCAGCGGCAAGCATGACGCCACGATGCGCCGCGCACTTGCCGGAGTTCGTTGAAGACGCCCATGAGCAAAGACCAGGATCGGATAGAGCGGCGCGGCGACGATCAGCAGCTCGTATAAATGAACTGCCAGCCAGTTCAAAATCGTGATCGTGATCGCCGCCATCCATGGCTTGTCCGCCCATCGCAAGGCGATGAACACGGAAAGCAGGAATACGATCGCGAGGACAAGGTAGCCGCCGGCCGACAGCCAGGCGACCGTTTCCACTTTACCGAAATAGGCGAGGTAGAACAGCGCTCCCGCCAGCGATGCCCGTGCCTCCAGAAACTGATTCAGCGTCAAATAGAAAAGAAGACCGGAGGCCACAAGAAGAAAGAAAAAGAACAGGTGCGTCTTTTGAGGATCCCTGCCGAGCAAACTGTGAAGGGCGTGATAGAAATAGGCGAGGAACCCGCGATGCGCCGCGGTTACAAGGTAGCCCTCTTCCCCCAAGCCCATGTAGTCGAGGAAGAAAATGTCATCACCCCAGACTGGCTGATTTCCATCCGTGCGCGAAAAGAGGAATCCGGACATGCAAAGGATGACCAGAAACGCCAGGCTCGTGACGCGCTTGCTTTGCGGCATGGAAATCAGTAGGTCTCCAGTTTCAAGGCCGGATTCTTGCCACGAACTTCCGGTCCTCCGGCAGGGAGGTGATTCGCTGGAAGTCCACCGCACGGATCAGGTTACCCGCGGGATCGACAAACTCGGCACGGCGGATTCCCATCAGATGAAAATCGGATTCACGCAACCAGAGGGGAATCAGGCGTTCCGGCATTTCCCACCAGGAGTCGGGCACGTCCATCCGCGGGTCCGGGATCCCAGGCCCACGCACCTCGGCTAGATAGTGCAACCGTTCATGGTGCAACAAGGGTGCGCCTTTGTTCACCAGGCCGTGATCGAGAAGCAGGAGGAGTTCCGCTGACCCGTTCTCCACTTGGGAATGACCCTTGCGCGTGCGGCCCCAAGCGGGATGCGCGGCAGGGCAGGAGAGGAAGATAGCGTCGCCAAGGCGCAGCCGTATCCCCAGATCGCGGATCTGGGAAACCACGTGAGAATCGTATTGCCAGTTGATACGGTCGATCCTCAGGATTGCGTTCATCGCACCAGCTTCGATAAATATCAGCGCACTGACCAACGCGAGCGACACATTTCCTATCGGTTTCCCCGAGGTGACTCCTATCACTAATGCCGCGATGAGGGCCAAGCCGATCCCGGACAAGGTGAGCAGGCGCGAGGACATTACCGCTTCGACCACCGTGAAGCCCACCAGCGGTGTTATCAGAATGAGATAGAGGGCCGCGGCCAGCATCATCCATGTGACCGCAGCTGTAGGCTTGCCGCGAGGAAGGGCTTTTGTGGCCTTCCAAAAAACTACCGCGGCCGCCGCGCATGCAATCAAGGAGATCATTGTCCAGCTACTGAAAGGAGCCGTTCTAAATTCGCGAAACAGAGACCATGCGAAATCGGCATGCGCCCCGCCAACGGAGGCGTCCACGCCCAACTGAAACGTGTGCCAAATCCTTCCCAGCAACGAAGCCGGATCGGTCTTCATGTTCTCATTGCGCATCCACAGGGGCCGGTCCCCCGGCCGGAACAGATAAACCAGCGCCCAGTGACTCAGAAACATGAGCAACGGCAGGCATGCGGCGGCAAGCTGTCTCAGCCGGATTGGTTCCCGCTTGGAGCGTTGATGGGCATAGACGAGCATCGGATAAAGAGGCGCCGCGATGATCAGCAGCTCGTACAAATGCACGGCCAGCCAATTCAAAAGGGCGATCGCAAGCCCGGCTGACCAGGGTCTATCCGCGTAGCGCAAGGCGATGAATACGGACAGGAGAAAAACGATTGCCATGACCAAATAAGCTCCGGTGACGTTCCACGTCACCGTCTCGTATTTCCCGATGTAAGCCATGTAGAACAGCGCGCCAGCCAGGGCGGCGCGTGCCTCCATCAGCTGATTCAGAACCAGGTAAAACAAAACACTCGCAGCCAGCAGCAGGAAAAAGTAGAAAGCGTGCGTCCTGTGAGTATCCTTTCCGAGCATGTCGTGAACCATGCTGTAGAAGTAATGAATGAATCCGCGTGTGGCAATGGTTTCCAGGTAGCCCTGCGAGCCCAATCCGGCGTAGTCGAGGTAGAAAATGTCGTCGCCCCAAACCGGCTGATTACCGTCCGTGCTGGAGAAGATGAACCAGAACACGGCGCCCAGGACCAGGACAGCCAAGGCGGTGATTCGGAGTGGGGCCTTGATCACCTGGCCTCCTCGTGCTCGATCGGCACAAGCCGGTAATCGGACTGCCGCACGAGAAATGGCAGGAGCGGCTTTCCCGCGGAGACAACAGGCAAGCTCACTTGGTCCGACGGCGGACGCCGCTCCCAGAGGTAACCGAATCCGCTACGCTCATTCCCCAGCTGTCCTGAGTCCAGCAACAGAATCAGGCGCCCCGCGCCGCTTTCCCAGGTCTGTTGTCCTACCCGCCTTGCGCCCCACCGCGGATGCTTGTGAGGCATGGAAATGAAGACGCCGCCCTCCGGGTGGAAGCGCCAGCCGGAATCCGCGATCTGTTTACGAACGCCGGAATCAAAGCTCCAGTTGAGTTCATCCACGCACAAGACCGTGTTGAAGGCGATGGCCTCCAGGCTGAGAACGGCGAAGAGGCCTGCGATGATCGGCCGCCGCCACCCTGGCCGGAGGATTCCGACGCGCGCAACCGCCAGTGCGGCCAGCAGCGCGACACCGGTTCCTGGCAAAGTAAGCAGGCGCGAATCGAAATGGTTGGTGACTACGGGAAACGTGATCAGGTTCGCCGGAACAACCAGGTAGAAGGCCGCGGCTGCCATCAACCAGTACGCCTTCCGGTCGCCAGGTTGCGCTGCCGGCGCCGTTCGCCAATACAAGATGCATGCGGCAACGGTGGCTGTCGCGGCAGCCAGCATCCAGAAACTCACGGGTGTGTAGAGAAAATCCTGAAGACGAAGCAAGACATAGGCGGCATGGACATGACCGAAGGTGGAACTCGTCCCCAGCCAGAGTGCATTCCAGATGCTCGCCGCCAGTGCGTGCGGCCCTTCCATCCACCCTTCATGCCGCACCCAGATCGGCCGGTCCGGCTTGCCCGTGTACAGCAGAACCCAGTGAACCAGGAACATAGCCATCGGCAGCAGCGACGCCGCTAATGCGCTCCCCTTCAGGCGGCGGCCGCTTTGCCGGGCCTCCATGATCAGCAGGGCAGGGTAGAGAGGCGCCGCCACCATCAGGATTTCGTAAAGATGCACCGCCGGCCAGTTGATCGCCGTGATCGCCAGGCCCTTGGCCCAGGGATTCCATTGCGGGACAATCGCGATCTTCACCGACACCAGAAAGACGATCAACAGAACCAGGTAGCCGCCGGCCGAGACCCAGTCAACGATCTCCATTCTGCCCGCATAGCCGAGGTGGAACATCGCGCCAACCAGTGCCGCGCGCTCATCCAGCAGTCCGCGGAGTATGTGCCATACAATGATCGCCGAGACGATCAGCAGCGCGAAGAAGAACAGATGATCATGCTGCGTGTTGCGTCCCAGCAGCTGGTGGAGCCAGCCGTAAGAGCGCGTCAGGTATCCGCGGGAGGCCATGGTTCCCAGATAGCCGCCCGTGCCCGCATAGGATTGCGAAAGGTAATAAACGTCGTCCAGCTTGATGGCGAGATTCCCTGTCGTTCGAGAAAACAAAAACGCCGCGAATGTTCCCAGCACCGCCAGTGGCGCCAGCTGCCTCAACTAAGCTTCCTTTTGCGCAGCTCATCGAAGGCGACGGCGATGATGATGACCGCACCGATAATCGCCTGTTGGAGATACGGCGAAATGCCGAGCAGGTCGCTGCCATTGGCCAGGAGGCCCATGATGAACGCCCCCACCAGCGTACCGATCACGCTGCCTTCTCCGCCCCGCAGGCTGCCGCCGCCGATCACCACAGCCGCGATCGCCTGCAGCTCGTAGCCTTGTCCGGCCGTCGGCTGGCCCGTCATCAGGCGCGAGGCCTCAATCATTCCCGCCAGGCCGGTCAGCATGCCGCCAATGGTATAGACGGCAGTGGTGAAGAAGTCCACGTTGATGCCTGCATAGAGAGCCGCTTCCGGGTTCGAACCGATGGCGAACGAGTACCGGCCCAGACGCGTGTGCTCCAGGATAATGTGCATCGCCACGGCGCAGACCAGCAGAATCCAAAGCACGAAGGGAACGCCCAGCAGGTTGCCCTCCCCGAGATAGGAAAACCCCTGTGGAATTTGATGCACCGGCAGGCCGTTGGAGATGATCAGCGCCAGCCCGCGCACGATCCCCAGCGTGCCCAGCGTCACGATGAAGGGATTGATGCGTAACTTGGCCGTCATGAATCCGTTCGACCAGCCCCAGAACATGCCGGCCATGATGCCCACGCCGACGCCGGTGGGAATCGACATGCCCTTTTCCATGGCCATCGTTCCGAGCAATCCGCCCATGGCCAGGATCGAGCCGACAGAAAGATCGATGCCGCCGGCGATGATGATGATGGTCATGCCGAGGGCCATGATGTTGATGACCGCGGTCTGGCGCACGACACTGGAAAGATTGGTGGGGGTAAGAAAGTGAGGCGAGGCCAGCGACAAGCCGACGACCAATGCGATCAGGGTGAAAAAGGGCAGCAGTCTTTGGATCATGAAAGTGTTCCTTGCGAGGATTCGAGTGCAGCCAGCTGCATGATGGCGCTCTGCGTGGTGTTTCCGGGAAGCTCGCCCGTGAGATGTCCTTGCCGCATCACGAGGATCCGGTCGGCCACTTGCAGCAGTTCCGGCAGCTCGGAGCTCACCATGAGGATCGCTGCGCCGTCTTTTGCCAGGCGGTCCATCGTTTCAAACACCTCCACCTTTGCTCCGACATCGATGCCGCGAGTCGGTTCATCGAACAAGAACACGCGCGCCCCTCGCACCAGCCACTTGGCGATCACCACTTTCTGCTGATTGCCCCCGCTGAGGCGTCCGGCCAGTTGGCGAGGCGATTCGGCCTTAATGCGCAGCCGCTTTCCGTATTCCTCCGCCACGCGCCGCTCGGCCGGATGATTCAAGAACCCGAAGCGGCTCACCGCGCCCAGGTGAGCGATCGTCAGGTTGTGCGCCACCGGCAGCTGACGCGCGAGGCCGGCGTGCTGGCGGTCCTCCGGGATGAGGGCGATGCCGGCCCGCACGGCGTCCCGAGGTGAGCGGATCGTCACCTGCTTGCCTGCCACCTGCACACTGCCGGTGTCCATCACATCCAGGCCGAACAATGCGCGGCACAGCTCGGTACGCCCGGCGCCGATCAGCCCCGCCATCCCGGCGATCTCCCCGGCACGGAGGGAAAAACTGATTCCCTCCAACAGCGGCGCGCGGCTGAGATTCTCCACGCGGAGCAGTTCCTCGCCGGGAGGCTGCGCTTCGCGCCGGTAAATCGAAGCTACCTCGCGGCCCACCATGTGCTGGATCAGACCTTCGGTGGTCAACTCCGCCAAGGGGCCCGTGTGCATCGTCTCGCCGTCGCGCAGCACCGTCACGCTGTCTCCCACCGAGCGCAACTCCTCCAGCCGGTGCGTGATGTAGATTACTCCCATTTGCCGCTCGCGCAGCGTACGCACGATGCGGAACACCTCCTTGGTCTCGGCTTCCGATAGGGAGGATGTCGGCTCATCGAAAATCAGAAGGCTGGAGCCGTGCTGAATCGCGCGGCAGATTTCCACCAGCTGCTTGCCGGCCGGCGACAGCCGCTCCACGCGCCACTCCGGTTGCAGCGGGAAGTGGTGTTCCTGGATCAGCCGTCCCGCTTCGGCCATCATCTTCCGCCGGTCCACAAAGCCCATTGCCAGGCGCGGCTCGCGGCCAAGAAAGATGTTCTCCGCCACCGAAAGATGCGGCGCCAGCAGCGATTCCTGGTGCACCATGGCAATGCCGTTGGCGGAGGCCTCGGCCGGCGTGCGAAACTCCGCCGGCTGTCCCCTCCACAGCATCTGCCCTCCATCGCGCCCGTACATCCCGGCGACGATCTTCATGAGGGTGGACTTGCCGGCGCCGTTCTCACCCATCAACAGATGAACCTGGCCGGAGTCGACTTCGAGATTCCCATTCCGCAGCGCGTGGATACCGCCGAATCGTTTCTGTATGCCCTGGAGTTGGAGAAGCATGGATCGCCGCGCGTGGCGCGCAAACGTATCAGTTTACAACGATGGCGTGGCTGGTGGCCTATAGACTCATGCGCCGCTGGAAGCGCAGCCCCTGCCTGCGCGACATGGAGGCCTCCAGGCCGCCGCGCATTCTCACCAGGTAGCCGCCGTTGGGCCATGGGTGAATCGATTCGATGAGCATGAGATTGACGATGTGCTTGCGGGAAATGCGGAAGAACTCGCTTGCGGGAAGCTTTGCTTCGAAATGATTCAGCGACCACGGCACCAGAGCGCGAGTGCCTTGAAAATGCAGCCGGGTATAATTGCCCTCCGATTCCAGCAGCGCCACATCACTAAGCTGCAGGAACCAGCACCGCTCTCCGTCACGCACGAACACTTGCTTTTTGGATAGCAAAGCGGAGCCGGGAGTCAGCCGCGCGACCGCCGCCGCCAGACGTTCCGGCGAGACCGGTTTCATCAAATAGTCCAGCGCGTTTACCTCAAAGGCGCGGATCGCGTGCTCGTCGTAAGCGGTGGTGAAGATGACCTGCGGCGCCCGCACCAGCTTGGCGAGCAGTTCAAGCTTGATGGCGTTTTCCACCAGCGTCTGCACCAGCATCGGGGGCACCATGGCCTGCATCGTCGACGGCTCCAGATCGAGCTGGGTCCGCGCCCGCGGTGGGCAGGACTGCATAGCTCCTCCCTGCCGAAGATCGGTTACACTGAAGGCGTATGGAGAGGCCACTTCAAGCCGTGTATAGGGATGGCGTTCTCCAACCACTGGAGGCCGTGCCGCTTGAGGAAAGACAGCAGGTGACCGTGACCATCAACGACCCAGCCGCTGTGGGCCAAGACGTCGCCGGATACTTCTCGCCCGAGGAGTGGGCCGAAGCAGCCCACGACGATATCAGCCTGGATGAAGTGCGGCGAGCGCTGTCCACCATCTCCGGCTCCCTTTCCGACGCCGTGATCGCTCTCCGGCAAGAGCGCTGATTGCCAAACTACTTCCTCGATCTCTCACCTCTCGATTGTGGAGCTGGAGTCCGTACTGGCGATCAAGACCAGGATCGGGGAGATCGATGAGCAGGCGCTGCAAATCGCCCGACGCCGATTCCGCGCCGATATTGCACGCCGGCGCCTCCTTGTTGCCCCGCCTGTCCACGAGCGCCACTTTCACAGCGCAAGGAGACTCCTGATTCAGTACGGCGTGGCGGAAGGCCTTCGCACCCTCGATTCGCTGCAGCTCGCTATCGCGCTCGATCTGCGCGCCAGCTCGGGCAGGTTGATGTGCTCGTTGCCGCCGACCAAAGGCTCTGCCGGGTAGCCTCAATCGCCGGCTGTTCGGCTGTGAATCCCGAGAAACCGGGCCCCGTACTCGCCTGATCGCATTCCGAGAGCGGCGGAAGCTGTAGCAGACTGGCCGCGACGGTCGCCCATCTTTGCACCCACTGCCACGTTTTGCTTCCGTTTTGCGCTTGCTGCCACTTTATGCTTCCGAACGAGGCATTCGCCCCCAAAGACTGATGATGAGGAGCAAGGACTTACGGGATCCGGCACTGCCATTTTATGCTTCTTAACGCTGCCAGATTATCGTTCAAGGCACATAGATGGTCGCTACCGCGCAGTAGAAGCCCGTGATCGCCAGCCATCCCGCCGCCTGGCAAAGCCAGTAGAGCCGGTTCCCCTTCATTTGCCTAACAGGAAACTATCCACGAACCGCAGGCCGCAAGTTTCCTCCACGGCGGCTGTGCCGCTGCGCATCTGCTGCAGGCACGGAAGTCTCAGTTTTTCGAGCGCTCTTTCCCGCAGTGCGCACGTCGTGCGGTTCATCTGGACCGCCCATGCTTTCGCCCGCGCCCTGATGCTGGCGGTTTTGACTTTGGCGTATCCCGCCGCCGAGATCAGGTATTGGCTGCCCGTGTCCCCATACACACGACCCGCAAGCATCCCGCCGGAAACCGAAGCCGTGGCGAAGGGAAGCAGGGCAGCCCCGATCAACGCAAGGATTACAGGTCTCATGTCAATAGAATATGACGGCTTTGCCGGAAAAGCGTGAGAAACAGGATCAGCGGTCTTGATGCGGGACGTGCGGCTGCCGGTTGTATCAGGCCTATCTGGGAGGCGCCTAAGGTGCTTACCCGGTGGACGAAATCCCAGGCATCGCTTACGATTCCAGCAAGGGTACAACTATGGCCAAGTATCTGTTCATTTTATTGGCTTTGCCCGTCATGCTGGCGGCACAATCCTTGGTGAAATACAGCGTCGCCGCAGCGGCCGGAACCGCCGCCGGCGCGACGATGGGGAAGCATCTGAGCAAGACACTCGACAACGTGATGGCGGCCGCCGCCGAGGCCGCCGATCCCAAAGGCTACACGAAGCAGCCCGAAGGTCCCTACGAAAAGAAGCCCGAGCTTCGCGGCGCGGCCAAGCTGCCCGGCGCGCCTCCCGTCAAGCCCGCCGCTGCCAGTGTGCGCATCCCAAGTCCGCGGGGAAGGGCCACACTGTTCCGCACGCCGGTTCCCGATTTCCCGGGAATGGAGACTAATCCACCTGCGGAATCGGAACAGGTCATTGCGGAAGCGACTCCGCCGCCCCCGCCGCCACAGCCCACCGTGGACGGCCTGCGCAACCTCGAAGTCGGCTCGGCCAGGGGTCATGTCGTGGCCAACCTGGGTGCGCCCATGGCTCGCATTACGATGGCCGGCGAGCAAGGCGCGTTGGTGGAGATTTACTACTACCAGTCCAGAGGGGAATCGCTGGGATCGGTCCGGTTCAATGATGGAGCGCTGAGTTCCGTCATTGTGAACCAGTAACCGGAGAAGGCAATAATCGAAGGGTGCCGTCTTTCGAGCACTCTTCGATCATTTGCGCGCCGCTGGAAACCGTCTTCGCTTTTCATGAGCGCGAGGATGCTCTCGAGCTTCTCTCTCCCGGCTTTCCCAAGATCAGGGTCCTTTTGTGGATGAGCAGGTCCACGGACCGTTCGCCCGCTGGATTCACCGCCATGAGTTTCACCAGACGCCGCAGGGCACGCGGCTGAGGGACCACGTTGAGTTCCGCCTGGCCGGCGGCGTTATTGCGGATCTTCTGCTCGGCTGGGCCGTGCGCGCCGGTCTCTGGTTTCTGTTCCGGCGCCGCCACCGGGTGACGGCGCGTTATTGCGAAACATCGTGAGCCTTACGGTTCTTCCTCAGCCAGATCCGCGGCCAGGTTCTCGAACTTGGTGAACTCGCGCAGGAACGCCAGCTTCGCCTTGCCGATCGGCCCGTTGCGCTGCTTGGCGATGTGAACTTCTGCGATGCCGCGCAGGTCTTCGCGGTCGGGCTTGTAGTATTCAGGCCGGTAGATGAAGGCCACCATGTCGGCGTCCTGCTCAATCGAGCCCGATTCGCGCAGATCACTCAGCTGCGGGATATGGTCGCCCGGACGGGTCTCGGTGGCGCGGCTCAGCTGGCTGAGGACCAGGAAGGGAACCCTCAATTCCTTAGACAGCAGTTTCAGGCCGCGGCTCAAGGCGCTGACCTCCTGCGTACGATTCTCGGCGCGGCCGCGGCTGCCCATCAACTGCAAGTAATCGACAACCACCAGCCCGAGGCCGTGCTCGGCCTTCAGCCGCCTAAGTTTGGCGTGCAGGTCCATCAGGTTGGTGCCCGCCGAATCATCAATGAACAATGGCGCCTCGGCCATTTCGCTGGCTGCCAGCTGCAAGCGCCGCCGTTCATCGGCATTCAGGTATCCCAGGCGGAACTTCTGCTGATCCACGCGCGCCGCTGAGCAGACAAGACGTGTCAGCAGTTGCTCGCGCGACATTTCCAGCGAAAACACGGCCACCGTCTTTTGGATGTCGCGGTGCGTGGCCACGTGCTGGGCGATGTTCAGCGCCAGCGCCGTCTTTCCCATCGCCGGGCGCGCGGCCAGGATGATCAGCTCTCCAGCGTGCAGCCCCCCGATCATCTCGTCCAGCTTCAGGAATCCCGTGCTGATGCCCTTCACCCGCTTGCTGGGATCCAGGAACGCGTTCAGTCCGCCTTCAAACTGCTCGATGATCTCGCCCGGTTTCAGCAGGTCCTGCTTCGCCTTGATGTCGCTCAGACGCAGCATCGACTCTTCGGCATCAGCGAGGATCTGTCCGGCATCCTCCTGATCCAGCATGCAGCGCTGGATCAGCTTCTGCGAGTTCAGGATGATCCGCCGCAGCATCGACTTTTCCTTGACGATGCGGACGTAGCTTTCCAGGTTGTAGATCTGCGGCAGGCCGTTGTCGAGCGAGATCAGGTAGGAGATGCCATCCACCGACTCCAGCTGCCCGCGCCGCATGAGCTCGTTGGCCACCGTGACGCGGTCAATCCGCTCGGCTGCTTCGTTCAAAGCGCCCATTGCCGCGAAGATGCGGCGGTGCTTCTCCAGTAGAAAATCCTCAGGTTCCAGCGTTCCCGCCACCAAGACGAAGGCGGCGTCGTCCAGCAGAATCGAGCCCAGCACCAGCTGCTCGGCTTCGATATTGGAGGGAAGTCCCCGATCTAACGCGATGTCTTGTGTTGCCATCCGATGGACTACCTTAAACGAAATGCGGTGTCTCCGTCTATCGAAAATATGACGACGCATTTCCTGCCGCTTAGCCTGTTTACAAGCTGTCAATAATCCCGTTTGCGGCGCCTCACCCCCTGTGGACCCGAACCGGTTGAAAACCAAGCCGGCCCCATTTTTTTTCCACAGGCCATCCGCAAACAATTCTCAGCCTAATTGTTTCATACCATGGTTTCCCCGGCCAACACCACCTTTTTATGCCCGAACACATGAAGTTTCCGCCCAGGCACACGCTGGGTTGCGGGCTGCCCGCTCAGTTACCCGCTACCGCCGCTTCCAGCGTCTGCTGGAAATAACCGATCGTCCGCTGGATGCCTTCCTCGAAACTAACCGTCGGCGTCCAGCCGAGCACCTCGCCAGCCTTGGAGATATCCGGCCGCCGCACCTTCGGGTCATCCAGGGGCAGATCTTCGAATTTGATCTCCACTTTGCTGCCCGTCAGCCGCTTGATGGCTTCGGCGAATTGAAGAATGGTCATCTCGTGGGGATTGCCGAGATTCACCGGATACCGCTCCTCGGATTGCGAAAGCCGGATCAGCCCGTCCACCAGATCGGTTACGTAGCAAAAACTGCGCGTCTGCGATCCGTCGCCGAACACCGTGATCGGCTCCCCGCGCAACGTCTGTCCGATGAAGGCCGGTACCACCCGCCCATCGTCCAGCTGCATCCGCGGCCCATACGTATTGAAGATGCGCGCGATGTTGGTCTGCATTCCGTAGCGGCGATGGTAGGCCATCGTCAGCGCCTCGGAAAACCGCTTGCTCTCGTCATAACAAGATCGCGGCCCCACTGGATTCACGTTGCCCCAGTAGGTTTCCACCTGCGGATGTTCCAGAGGATCACCGTAGCTCTCCGATGTGCTTGCCAGCAGATACCGGGCGTTCTTCCGCCGGGCCAACTCCAGCAGGTTTTGCGCTCCGACCGAACCCACCTCCAGCGTCGCGATCGGGTGGTCCATGTAGTCCTTCGGGCTCGCCGGCGAGGCTAGGTTCATCACCCCGTCCACCGGCCCTTCCACCTCCACGCCGCGGATAATTTCGCACTCCAGGAACTGAAAGTTCGAATTCCCGGCCAGCCCCCTTAAGTTCGCTTTCGACCCGGTCAGCAGGTTATCCAGACCCAATACCTGGTACCCGTCCTGTACCAGACGTTCACACAGATGGGACCCGATGAAGCCGGCCGCGCCGGCCACGACGATTCGCAAAGGCAATCCTCCTGATCTCGTTATTGTAACTAATCGGATGTAGCGCAGGCGTGCTACAGTTTTTCCTGATGGAAAATCCTGTCTGGATGGAATCTTTTTTGATGGTCGCGGTGCTGGCGGCTGGCCTGGCCGGCTTCTGGCTTCGCTTCTCCCGCGTGCTCAACAACATCCGCCGCGCCAAGAAAGACGCCGATTTCAAGCTCTCCCCCCTCGGCCCCCGAATCCTCGAATTCCTGCTCGACGTCATGTTGCAGGCCAAGGTGATCCGTCACCGCCCGCTCGCCGGGCTTGCTCATGCCTTTGTCTTCTGGGGCTTTTGCGCCTTTGCGTTGGTCACCATAGATCACCTGGCGGCCGGTCTCGGTTTCCCGCTCTTCCCGCACCTCGGTTGGTTCGGACAATCCTACCGCCTGCTAGCTGCCCTGTTCGCCGTCGCCGTCGCCATAGCCATCACCGGCCTCTTCGTCCGCCGGTTTCTGTTCAAACCAAAATGGTTTGGCGAAACGGTCTCCATTGAATCCGGCATCATCGCCGTCCTCATCTTCACCCTCATGTGGACCTACCTGGCCGACTACATCTTCCACGCCAACAGGAGCATCTGGTGGATTCACACCCTCACTCTTGCCGCTTTTCTCCCGCTTGTTCCGCACACCAAGCACCTGCACTTGGTGATCAGCCCGGTTACCGTCCTTCTCTCCCGCGGCGGTTTTTCGCGGATTCCTCCGCTTGCCGGCGACGACGACTTTGGCCTCGACACGGGCAAGGACGTTACCCAGTTGGCCGCTCTTCAGGCCTATTCCTGCGTTGAGTGCGGCCGCTGCACCGAACACTGTCCCGCCAACAACACCGGCAAATCGCTTAATCCTAAACAGATCATCCTCGGCCTGCGCGATTATCTCAACGAGTTTGGTCCGGGCTCCGAGCAGCCGCTGCTCGGCGTACATCTCGCCCAGGAGGCTGCCTTTCAGTGCACAACCTGCGGGGCATGCGAGTATCAATGCCCGCTCGGCATTGAGCATCTGCCGATCATCGTTGGTCTCCGCCGCGGCGCCGTCAACACCGGCAAGTGGGAGGATGAATATGGCACCAAGCTCTTTCTCAACCTGGAGCGCAACGGCAATCCGCTCGGCTTGAGTTCTCTGGAGCGTGACAAGTTCATCCAGAAAAACGAGATTCCCATTTACGACGGCTCCCAGGAGTACTGCCTGTGGCTCGGCTGCATGGGCTCCTACGATCCGCAGGGCAGGGAAATCGTGCTGAGCTTGATTCAGGTCCTGAAACACCTGGGCATCACCTACGGCGTTCTCAAGAAGGAAAAATGTTCGGGGGATTCTGCCCGCCGGCTCGGCAACGATCTTGCCTTCTCCCAGCTTGCCGAGGACAACCTCAAGCAGATCGCCGCCGCCAAGGTCCAAAAGATGCTCTCCATCTGTCCTCATTGCGTGCGCACCATCTCCGAGGACTGGAAGGAATACGGCGAAGCCCCGCCCATTGAGCATCACAGCCAGTTCCTCGCCCGGCACGCGTCCCGAATCCCGGGAACCGCGGCTTCGGGCAACGTCGTCTTCCACGATCCCTGCTACCTGGGCCGCTACCAGAACATCTATGACGAGCCGCGCCAGATCGCCTCCCTTGCCGGCAAGCTGACCGAGGCTCAACGCTCCGGCGACCGCTCCTTCTGCTGTGGCGCCGGCGGCGGATTGGCCTTCCTTGGCGAGGAGCACGGCAAGCGCGTCAGCGTGGAACGCGCCGAAGAGCTTGCCGCCACCGGAGCCTCCACGGTCGCCGCCGCCTGCCCCTTCTGCAACACCATGTTCCGCGACGCCCTGGCTACGGTGGCAGAAAAGCCGCCGCCACTTCTTGATATTGCCCAAATCGCCGCTGCCCGATTTAACAATCAGACTCTTCCCCTGGACCCCGCTTCCTGATAGACTGGCTTACACTTCCGCCAGGGTCTTTCACAACCATGCATAACAATGAGATCGAAAACCTGATCCATCTCCACGTGGATGGCGCCTTCAGCCGGCGCGAACTGATTGACCGCCTTGTGAAATACACGGGCAGCGTCGCCGCCGCCGTCGCCGCGGTGGAAAGCTCCGGCATGCTGCAAGCCCAGACGCAAGCCTGCCCGGCTGGTGTTCAGGTTCCCGAGGACGCTCCCGGCATTCATGCTTCCACGGTTACTCTGCACGGAGAAGGAGGCCCGCTTTTCGCCTATCTCGTGCTGCCTACCGATTTACAATTACCGCGGCCCGCGGTGTTGGTGATCCATGAGAATCGCGGTCTGAATGACCACATCAAAGACGTAACACGCCGCGTGGCCAAGGCCGGCTTCGTGGCCCTCGGCATCGACCTGCTGTCGCGTCAGGGTGGCACGGATCGCTTCACTACACCCACCGATCAGACCGCCGCCTACAACCGCACCAGCGTCGCCGAGCGCCGCCAGGACATGATTTCCGCGATTCTCACCCTCAAGGACCAGGCCTACGTGGTCGGCGACCGCCTGGGCGCTGTCGGCTTCTGCGCCGGAGGAGCCAATTGCATCGATCTGGCCATCAACAGCCGGGACCTCACGGCCTCAGTTGTCTTTTATGGCAATGTGCCGAATCCCGCTGACCCGCTGCAGAATATCTCCTCCGCCATGCTCGGACTGTTCGGCGAAAGGGACCGCAATCTGAACACAGGCATTCCCCGTTTGCTGACAGCGCTCCAGGCGGGCCAGCGGACCTATTCGATGCACATCTATGAAGGCGCCAATCACGCCTTCCACAACGACACCGGCGCCAACTACCACGCAGCCGCGGCTTGCGACGCCTGGTCCAAAACCATCGAGTTTTTCGGCCGTCACCTGGACGCCCCGCGCGTCTGAAACTGTTCCTGCTATTCTGAATACTTACCTCGGGACCACCGCCCCCGCGCGATGGCCCCTTTACCCTTGCCATGCTCGACATCAAGCTCCTTCGCACCGAACCAGATCAGATCCGCCAGCTTTGCGAACGCCGCAAAGCCCCCCTCGATTTCAAGGCCCTCCTCGGCGAAGATGAACAGTTCCGTGCCCTCACCACCGAGGTCGAAAACCTCCGCCGCCAGCGCAATGAAGGCGGAGGCGCCGCCAACCGCGAAGCCGCTGTACAATTACGCAATCGCATCGGAGAGATCGAAGTCGAGTTGCGCCAGGTCAAGGAGCGCCGCGACCTTCTTTGGAGCCTTGTCCCCAATCTCCTCGCTCCCGATACCCCTCCCGGCAAAGATGACAAGGACAATCTCGAGCTTTCCAGCTGGGGTGCCAAGCCGGAGCCGACCAGCTGGCGCAAGACTCATGAGGTAATCGGCAAGAACCTCGGAATCATCGACGAAGAACGCGGAACAAAGGTCTCCGGCAGCGGCTATACCTACTGGGTGGGGGACGGGGCGCGGATGGCCTGGGGGCTATTCTCCCTTGCCCTGGACTATCTCACCGAACGCGGCTACGTCCAAATGTTCACCCCTGTTGCCACCAAGGAAAGAACCTTGTTTGGAACCGGTTACCTCCCTTTCTTTAAAGACCAGATTTATCATTTGGAGGGCGAGGATCTAAACCTAATCGGAACCTCCGAGCAGACCCTTGTCGGCTACCACGCCGACGAAACACTTCAGGCCCAAAAACTCCCACTGCTATATACCTCTTTTAGTCCCTGTTTCCGCACCGAGGCAGGCTCCTATGGCAAGGAGACCCGCGGGATGTTCCGCCAGCACCAGTTCCACAAGGTGGAGCAGATTGTCTTCTGCACTCCGGATTCCTCCGATGAATGGCTGGAAAAGACGCGGGAGAATGTCGAAGGCTTCATGCAGCTGCTCGAGATCCCCTACCGTGTCGTCCGGGTCTGCGAAGGCGATATGGGGGCTCCAGGCTACAAGAAATACGATGTTGAGGCTTGGTTTGCAGGCTTTGGCGCCTACCGGGAAACCCACTCCTGCACCAACCTGCTCGATTACCAGTCACGCCGGCTCAATATTAAGGCCAAGCAGGATAAGGCGACTTTCGTTCCGCACACCATTTCCTCCACCATGATTACCGATCGTGCAATTCTGGCTATTCTGGAGAACAATCTCCAGCCCGACGGCAGCGTGCGGATCCCGAAACCGCTTCGCCCTTGGCTCGGAGGTCAGGAAAGAATCGCGTTCGCCGATTGAACTCCCCTTAATCTCGGGCGTCGTTGTCCGATAAGAGACAGGTAGATCGGCTCGCCAACCGCGATGTCTATCTCTTTACAGATATCCATCCAGGCCGGAGTCACATTCGCCACTACAGCCCAGGAGGATCCCGTCACCGGGTTACCGGGTCCCCGTCAGGCGGAAGTCCTCATTCAGCGCGCCATCCGCACGGATTCCGGACTATTTCTAGTCTGTTTTGTTGTAGATCGAGTCGATCAGATCAACAACAAATACGGCTATGCCGCCGGCGATCAGATCCTCCAGTTGTTCAGCCAGAGGTTGGCGCACCACCTTTCGGCCAAAGACAAGCTGTTCCGCTGGCGCGGCCCCGCTATCTTTGGCACTGCTGGAACGCTCCGCCACCTTGGTGTTTGTGCGTTCCGAGGCTCAACGGATCGCATCCCAGCGCGGTCAGCACACCCTAAACATCAACGGACGCATGGTGATGCTCGCCGTGACGGCAACGGCAATGGCGGCCAAGCTCGGCTCCTCTACCGCGATGGAAGAGGTTCTAACAAAGCTGGCTGAATTCCAGACCGGAGCCCACCGATAAGAAGAAGGAGGACCCCAAGGGACTACTATGGCCAGTTCCGCGCTACTGATTGAACAAGATGATGCTCTGCGCCTCACCCAGCTTTTCGACGAGGCGCCTGTAGCCTACCATGAGATCGATACGCTCGCCGTGCTGCGCCGGGTCAATCGTTCCGAGTGTGAGTTGCTTGGCTTTCCTGCTGAAGAACTGCTCGGACGGCAAGTCTGGGATTTGCTATCCATCGAAGAGCGTGAGAAAAGCCGTCAGGCCGTCCTGGACAAGCTCGCCGAAAGGAGACCGCTGCGGGTCTTTGAGCGTAATTACCAGCGCAATAACGGCGCCAACATCACCGTCGAGATTCACGAAAAACTGATCCGCGATGCGGACGGCAAGGTGGTGGGCATCCGTTCGGCCATGATCGATGTAACCGAGCGGCGCGCCGCCGAAGAAAGGGCCAGCAATGCCAGCAGGTGGTTGGTCACAACGCTCCGCTCCATGGCCGACGGCGTCATCGCCGCCGACGCGCTGGGCGCGATCACCATCATGAACCCGGCAGCGGAAAGGTTAACCGGCTGGACGGAAATGGAGGCCATTGGCCGGGACCTTGGCTGTGTGCTGCATGTGCAGGAAGACGGACGGATCTGCACACCCGTGGAAGTCCAGCGCATCGTGCTCAACCCCGATTCGGCAACCATCGGTAAGAGGACCGTCCTGTGCAGCCGTTCTGGTACGGAACATAGAGTCGGGATCTCGTTTACCCCCATCATGAACGAACAGCTCATCGTGCTTGGGGTCGCCGTCGTCATTCAATCCTCTCACCAGCCGGAGTAGGAGTAATCTGTGGCTGTAGTCATCAATACCGCCAACCGTGCCGGAGCTGGCCAGTGGGTGCGCCTCGTCAAGCAGCTCATCGAGGCCAAGGGGAAAAACGTCGTCCGGTTCTCCCATGCCGCCGTCGTGGCGCTCCAGGACACCATCCGCGATTCGCTCCGCCAGTTGGGCGAAAACCCGCAGGCCACCCTTGCCCAGCAGATCGTGGATAATTCCATCAAAGCCCTTCCGGAATACAATTTCGGCGTGGAAAGGCTCATCGAGAGCCAGCATACCGAGAACAAGCAGATGAAGGAGTCGCTTTCCGGCGCCGTCGAAAAGCTCAAAACCTCCCACGACGATGAGATCGCCGCCGCCTCCGACGTCATGAACCGTCTGAAGCGCATGCGTGGCATGGAGAGCCTCCAGCAGGTTCGCACCCAGCTGGATGAAGCTATCGATCGCGTTTCTACTCACTCGCAGAAGCGCCAGGCCCTCGATCAGGATCTGCTGATCAGGCTAACCGCCCTTTCAGCCGGAAATGCTAAGACAACCAGCTCTCCTGCCCTGCTGACTACGGACCCGGTTACCGGTCTGCCCTCGGCTGCCTCCGCGGAAGCCTATCTCGAGGAGATCATCAACAAGAAAGCGGGCGCCTTTCTGGTGGTCTTCCAGGCCGAACGGCTCGATCAGATCAACCGCCGCTACGGCTACGCCGCCGGTGACCAGGTCTTACAGGTCATCAGCCAGCGAGTTGCTGTCAGCCTTGCCTCCGAAGACACTCTCTTCCGCTGGCGCGGCCCTGCCGTCCTGGGAGTCGTCGAACGCTACTGTGATCTTGCCACCCTCCGCAGCGAAGTCACCCGCATGAGTTGTTCCCGCTTTGAGCACATCATGAACATCAACCAGCGTTCCGTGCTGCTCTCCCTCTCGGTCAGCTGCCAAGTGCTCCCCGTCGGACCGATGTCCACCCTCGAGGGGGTCCTCCACGGCATCAACCAGTTCCTGGCGCCGCAGGGGAGCTCCATGTGATCCGGTCAACCTTCGATCTCAATCAGTACTTCCCCGCAGTAGTTCCGCAGCGGCCGGCAGATCCAAAGCAGCATCTCGTCGATCAGTTCCAACCCTCCTATTAGCCCCCTCACCCCGCGTTTCTCGAACCGGCCCCGGAAGAACCGCTTCGCCATCGCCAGCAGATTAACCGGTGTCACCTTCACCAAGGGAAAACGCTGCCGCAGCAACGCAATCTCCGCACGAGAAACAATGATCTCCTCCCCGGCCTCTTGGGGCAGGGAACTCAACCTCCATTGCATCCTGCGCGCCGCGTTCAGCAGCGGATTATTGCCATATGTTTCCGCCACCAATATCCTCCCGCCCGGCTTCAGGATCCGCGCCAATTCGGCCAGCGCGTTCGGGTACTTCAGTGTATGGTGCAACGCCGCGCACGCCACAATCAGATCAAACTCCCCTGTCTCAAAGCAGGAAAGCTCGGAAGCATCCCGGCTGACTCCCCGCACGCGCGAGGCCACTCCGCTGGCTCGCGCGCGCCGCAGACCCACTTCAATCGCCACCGGCGACAGGTCGAGCAGTGTGGCCTCGGCTCCTTCGGCCGCCATCACCAGCGCCCAATCCCCGGTCCCGCAGCCATATTCCAGCGTCCGGCATCCCGCCAGCGGCCTGCCTAGGATCGCCTCCAGCAGCATCCGGTACAGTTTGCGCCTCTCGTATGCTGGATGCGAAGGATTCTCGATGTCTCTGAGCAGAATCGCCCGGTTGAATACAAGATCCGCGTCCGGAAGCTGTAGGAAGCGTGAGTAATGATCGTCGTAAAAGCGCCGCTCTTCGGCTTCCGAGATCGCCACTGGCAGACTACGCCCCCGCCAGCCGCACCGGCATTGACCGCACGCGCGCGTAGCCGGCATGGTGCACGGCAGCTGCGACCGCGGGAGCAATGGCGATGATCGGTGTCTCGCCCGCGCCAGCCGATGTGAGATCCCGCCGGTCCAGCAGGTGTGTGTCCAGCTTTGGAACGTCGCTCATCCTCGGCACCCGGTAGCTGGCGAAGCGCCCGTTCATCAGCTTGCCGTCTTCGAAGATCGCTTCCTCCCACAGCGCCGCGCCCAGCCCCTGGATCAGGCAGCCGTCCACCTGTGCCCGCAGGTTCCGCGGATTCTGGATCGCGCCGCACTCAAATACCTGCGTCACCTCCCGCACTTCGATCTCCCCCTCCCGGATGCCCACCTCGGCGCAGCAGGCAATGTAGGAACCCTTCTCCGTCCCGCACGCGATTCCCACTCCGGTGCCCGCCTTCCGGCTCTTCCACCGCTCGGCGAACCGGAATCGCTCCGCCGCCGACTCCAGCACCGCCCGCAGCCGCGGGTTATCGAGATTCAACAGCCGGAACCGCAGCGGATCCATCTTTGCCGCCTCGGCCAGTTCGTCCATGAATAGCTCGCGCGCAAAGTTGTTCGCCGTCGCCGCGATTCCGCGATAGGAACCTTCCCGTAGCGGCGAATCCGTGTACAAGAAACGGATCCTGGAATTCGCCACCGCGTAGGGCGTATCCAGCCCCGCCCCACCGGCGTTGTAGTTGGTGTAATCCCACGCCGTCAGCTTGCCGTTTCCGTCAAAGCCGGCCTGAATCTCAAAAAGTCCGGCCGGGCGGAAATAGGCCCACGCAAACTCCTCCGCCCGCGTCCAGCGCAGGGAAACCGGCTTGCCCGCCGCTTTCGCCAACCGCGCCGCTTCGATCGCCGTCTCGCCGGTATGCTTACCGCCGAAACCGCCGCCGGTGTCCGGGACCATCACGCGCACCTTTTCCTGCGGCACGCGGAACGCCTCCGCCAGCTGCTGCCTGACGCGATGCGGCATCTGCGTTCCCGTCCACACGGTGAGCTTGTCGCCTTCCCACTCGGCCACCGCGGCTCGCGGCTCCATCGGCGCATGCTGCACGTAGGCCACCTCGAAGGACGCCTTCAGCGTGTTCGCCGCGCTTGCCATCGCCGCGCTGGCATCGCCTTTCGTCCTCTCCGGCCCCGATCCGCGGCCCGCCGCCGAACCCGTTCTGGCCGTCGCCTTCAAGTGTTCGAAAAGCTTCTTCGAGGAAACGTGCGGCTTCCGCGAATACTTGGCGCCGGCTGCCAACGCCTCGATTCCCTTTTTTGCTTCCCACGAGGTAGGCGCCGTACACCCGGCAAACTCACCATCGTGCACTATCACCACTCCCGCCAGCTTCGATGCGGCCGCTTTGTCCAGCTCCTCCAGCTTGGCGTTGTAGACCGGAGCGCGCAGAACTTTTCCGTACAGCATCCCTGGGCGCGTGATATCGGCGGGATACTTGTGCGCACCCGTGACAATCGCGCGGGAATCCACTTTGGGAAGCGTCTTGCCCAGATGCTGCCAATCGCCGGCCGGCTTCACCACCACGTCGGACGGTATCGCGCCGCGCAACTGGTCCATCGTGGCTTTGGGATTGGCCGCCGTAGCCGCGAGGATCTTCTTTGCCGCCGCCGCCGCGCGCCGCACCGCCGGCACGGTCGATGGCGTTGTTCTGCTTCCCGCCGTCCCCCCGTCGTCCGGCACAAGATCGGTATCGGCCATCACCAGCCGGATCTTTTCCGGCGAGATGCCCAACTCCTCGGCCGCCGCCTGGGTCAGCTGCGTACGCGAACCCTGGCCCACCTCCACCTTCGACGTGAATACCGTGATCGTTCCGTCGGCGGCCATATGCAGCCGCGCCGACAAGTCCGCCTCACCCTGTCCCCCTGGACGCTGCCCGCTTGCTCCCGTTGTGAACAGCAGCAATCCGCCGCCGGCCAGCGCCAAAAACTCGCGCCGGTCCGCCTCAAACCGGTACGGCGCCGGTTCTCTTAGCTCGTAGCGTTCCGGTTCAAAATCTCCCCATTCAGCCATTGGATTGCTCCCGCGCCGCCAGCCTCACCGCCGCGACAATGCTCGGATACCCGCAGCACCTGCACAAATTCCCGTTCAGAGCCGCGACAATTTGCGCCTCCGTTGGCCTTGGCGTGTTTTTCAGCAGCCCCGCCGTCGTGAGCACCATTCCCGGTACGCAGTAGCCGCACTGCATCGCCTCTGCTTCCTGGAAAGCCTCCTGCACGCGGTGCAGCTTTCCGTTCTGCGCCAGCCCTTCGATGGTCGTGATCTGCTTGCCCGCCGCTGTCCGGACCGGGGTCATACAGCTGGTCACCGCCTTGCCGTCCAACAGCACCGTGCACGCCCGGCACTGCCCTTCTCCGCACCCGTACTTGGTTCCGGTTAGCTGCAGGTCTTCCCGCAAAACTTCCAGCAACGGCCGCTCCGGATCCGTCTGCACCTCCCGCCGGGCGCCATTAACCAATAAAGTGATTTTGGTCCGCATCGGTCTTCATCCGTGTTGGTCTCTGGGCCGGTCTTTCCGGCTTTGATTATACAGGCGAACCCGTTCTGGCCGCAGGTTACCCGACAAACAGCTGGATCACCTTCAGCGCCAGCCAACCTACTGCCGCCGAAGCGGGAATCGTGAGAATCCACGCCCACAGGATCGTCGTCGCCAGTCCCCAACGTACCGCCTTGAACCGCTGGATCGACCCCACTCCCGCGATTGCCCCGGCTACGGTGTGCGTCGTCGACACCGGCATCCTCAGCTCTGTCGAAAACAGAATCGAGATCGCCGCCGCCGTCTCCGCGCAGAAACCAGACCGCGGTCGCAACCGCGTCAGCCGTCCGCCCATCGTGCGGATGATCCGCCATCCGCCGCTCAGCGTTCCCAACGCAATCGCCCCGTGCGCGGCAAAAATCACCCATACCGGCACGTTGAAGTCTGGCAAGATCTTTGCCGTCACCAGCACACCGGTGATGATTCCCATTGTCTTTTGCGCGTCGTTTGTCCCGTGCGAATAACTGAAGATCGCCGCCGACACCAGCTGCGCCTTGCGGAAGTAACCATCCATTTTCGCCGGCGTCGATTTCCGGAACAGCCAGTACACCGCGATCATCAGCACGTAGGCCAGCGCCAGCCCGATCAGTGGCGCGATGAAGATGAACACCAGTGTGTTCCGCCACTTTGCGCCCCAGATCAGCGCCTCCCATCCCGCTTTCGCGATCGCCGCTCCCGCATAGCCCCCGATCAGCGCGTGCGAACTGCTCGACGGCAGCCCCCAGTACCACGTCACCAGATCCCATACGATCGCCCCCAGCAGCCCCGCCAGAATTACATACTCGTCCACCTTCGATAAATCGATCAGCCCGCTGCCCACCGTCGCCGCCACCCCGGTCCCGAAGCTGAACGCCGAAGCGAAATTCCAAAACGCCGCCCACGCCACCGCCTGACCCGGCGACAGCACCCGCGTCGCCACCACCGTCGCGATTGAGTTCGCGGCATCGTGAAACCCGTTGATGTAATCGAATATCAACGCCACCGCGATGACGAGGATGACCAGCAGTGTGACGGATTCCATGCGCGGCGCTTAGCTGTTCTTCACCACGACGCCCTGCAGCACATCGGCCACGTCTTCACAACGGTCCGTAGTTTGTTCCAGCGTTTCGTAGATTTCCTTCAGCTTGATCACCGTGATCGGATTCTGCTCGTTATCGAACAGGGCCGAAATCGCCCGCCGGAACAGCTCGTCCGCCGTATCCTCCAACCGGTTGATTTCGATGCACTGCTCCACCATCGGCTTGTTCTCGCTCAGCGCTTCAAACGCCTTCCTCAGCTCTTCCGCGCACGCAATCACGATCCCGCACATCTCCTCCAGCACCTGCGGGATCTTTTCCACCTTGTAGGCCACCAGGCAGTGCGCCGTCTCCTCGATCCCGTCCAGCACGTCATCCAGGTGCGAGGCCAGCGAGTGAATATCCTCCGGGTCCAGCGGCGTAATGAAGGTCGAGTTCAACCGGTTCACGACGTCGTGGATCAGCTCATCCCCTCTTTGCTCCAGGCTCCGGATGCGGGTCGCGGCGGACGCCATCTGTTCCGGTCCCCCATGCACTCCTTCCTTGAGCACCTGCGAGGCTTCGATGATGATCTTCACCTGATCCAAGAAGTCGCTGAAGAATTTTTCCTGACGTGGCAGTAGTCTCATGTCTGGCTTCTTTTGGGGGAGGCGGGTTTGAGACCCTCTATCTTCTCAAGTCAGCTGCGGCAGGTCAAATGACAGTACCGTTACAATTCCTGCAGCACAGGGAACAGCGGCTCTTCCTCCGCCACCGCCGCATTCCCGCCATGAAAACGTGGGTCCAGCAGCCGCTCCGGCTGCAGGTTCCCCATCGCCGACAGCATCGTTTGCCGCAGGTTCGGATGTTCCTTCTCCATCCCGGCGAACCAGTCACGCAACGACCTCCTCACTGTCCCCGTCTTTTGCGAGCAGCCGCATGGAATCAACGGCGCTCCCGTTGACTCCGCGTACTGCCGCGTGATCTCCTCCCCGACAAACACCAGCGGCCGGATCAGCCGGAATTGCTTGTCGCGCGACCACGTCACCGGAGGCAGCGCGCTCAACCTTCCCGTGAACATCGCGTTCCTCAAGAACGATTCACAGAAATCGTCCGCCGTATGCCCGAACGCGATCACGTTCGCACCCAGCCCGCTCACCACCTCGTACACCGCCCGCCGCCGGTACCGCGAGCACAAGTCGCAGCCATGCTCCGGCTGCTCCTCCAGGAGGTTGAAGCTCGGCTTGTCGTGATAGTAAGTCCAGTCCACTCCCTGTTCCCGAAGCCACTCCCCCAGCGGCTCAATCGGCCGTAGAAACTTCCCCTGTTCTATTGTGAACGCGCACACGCTGAACTCGACCGGCGCGCGCTTTTCCAGCATCCGCAGCGCCTCCAGCAGCGTGAGAGAGTCCTTCCCGCCGCTCAGCGCCACCGCCACCCGGTCCCCGTCCCGGATCATCTGAAAGCGGCCGATCGCCTCCCCAACCTTGCGCAGTAATGTCTTTTCCAGTTCCAAACCTCTATTATAAGGTGGCCCCGGCGGCGGCGTGCTATATCCGCTCCAGCCGCGACGCCGCGTCTCCGAACCGCTCCAGCTTCACGTCCATGCGGTCCATCAGCGACAGGAACAGGCTGCACATCTTCCTGTTCTCCTCTGTTTCGCCCGTGTAGTCCAGCGTGCGTCCCGTCTGCAGTGTCCCGCCCAGTCCGCCCGCCAGCACCAGCGGCAGCCGGGAGTTATCGTGCTTGCGCCCGATCCACAGGTTCGACAGGAACATCAGGCAACTATTGTCCAGCACGGTGCCGTCGCCCTCCCGCATCGCCTCCAGCTTCGCCGCGAGGTACGCGAACTGCTCGACGTGAAACCGCGTAATGCGCTCATAGCCGTCCGACTGATTGTAGTGGGATGCCGCGTGGTGGCCTTCCCGCACCTCCAGGAACGGATAATACATCGCGCTCAGGTCGCGCGAGATCAATAGCGTCGCCACGCGCGTCTTATCCGTTTGGAACGCGATCGCGATCAGGTCGCACATCAGCCGGGCGTGTTCACGCAAGTCCTCGGGCAGCCCGTTCGCCGGCCGTTCCATCGAAAAGACCGGCCGGTTGTGATGCTTAGCCGCATCCTCAGCCTTGTCTTTTGCCTTGCGCATCCCGTCGATCCGTTTCTCCACGTCACGCACGCTGCTCAGATACTCGTCCAGCTTCGCTTTATCGGTTGAGCTGACCTTGCGCTCCAGATCATGCGCCATATCCTTCACGCGATCCAGAATGCTGATATTGCGTAGCGCACCGCGATTCTCAAATAGGCTGTCGAACACCAGCGACGGGTACACCTCGTTCGGAACGGGCGAATCCGGGCTCTGCCAGGAAATGTGCGAGCTGTAGGCCAGTGAAAAATTTGTCTCGTGGTAGCCCGTCATCGGTTGCTCGCAAGCCAGCACAAGGCTCGGCTGCAGCGTGTCTTGCCCGATCCGGCTGGCCAGCATCTGATCCACCGTGATGCCGGCGCGGATGATCGGTCCTTTCTTGATCGCCGCGCCAGACAGCAAACTCCCGGTCTGCGCCGGATGAATCCCTTGGCCGGTCGCCGCTTTGTTGAACAGCCCGTGAATGACGTTGATCTTGTTCTTGAGCGGATCCAGCGGCATCAGCGACTTGGATAGCTTCATCGCCTCGCCGGAACCCTCCGAGCCCCAGTGATCCTCGTTCACTCCGTTGCCCAGAAACACTACCCCGAACCGCTTGGGGAAACCATTCGCGGAGCCCTTCGCCGCGAATGACTGAAGCCACGGCAGCGCCATCGTAACGCCGGCCCCGCGCAAGATCGCGCGCCGTGCGATTCCCTTTTTCATCTCATTGCCCCTTTCGTTCTTCCAGCATAGCCGACATCCGCCGGTTGCGGAACTGCGGACTCGTCACAATCGTCTCCACCAGCGCCGACATCCGGTATTGATTTGCCGCCAGCCGCGTCTTCATGCGATCGATCAGCAGCTCGTCGGAGATGATCAATGACCGCCCCAGCGCATACACCAGCAGCTTCCGGCTCACGTTGTCGAGAAAATCCTTTTCGCGATGGGCCCGAATGTAGTTCTGCAGGCCGACCAAACCCTCGGCTTCACTTCCGCCGGGAAACGTGGCGCGCGTATGTACGGGCCTGCCGGCCAGATCGTTCTCCCGCTTTTCCCCGATCGGGCCGTAACCCTCAAACGCCAGCCCGAAGGAATCAAACCGCGCATGGCAGGAAGCGCAGGCCGCATTGTCGCGATGCCGGGCCAGCATCTGCGGCAGCGGCAGCTCCAGCTTCGCCTCGTCCTCGGGCAGCTCCGGAACCGATGCCGGCGGCGGCGGAATCGCTTCTCCCAAAACGCGCCGCGCCACCCAATAGCCGCGCTTCACCGGCGAGGTTCGCAATCCCGGTGAATTCTGCGTCAAAAACACCGCCATCGGCAGCAGCCCGCCGCGCCCGAACTCGGCGGCGTTGTCCAGCCTCACCCAGCCTTCTCCCGCAGGAGCTCCATAGTGCCGCGCCAGCGCCGGATTCACGAAGGTGTGCCGCGCATACAGCAGGTCCAGCAACGGACGGTCATTGCGGATCACGTCTTCGATAAACCGCACTGGCTCCTCGAACATCGCCTGCCGCAGTGCATTGTCGAAACTCGGAAACCGCTCCCGGTCCACCGCGTTATGATCCTCGAACCGCCGGAACTCCAGCCAGTTCCCCGCGAACTCCGCCGCCAGCCCCCGCGTCCGTTCATCCTTCAACATCCGCGCCGCCTCGCCCGCCAGAGTTTCCGGTTTCCCCAGCGCCCCCGATGACGCCAACTCCATTAGCTTCCGGTCCGGCATGCTGGACCACAGAAAATAACTCAGCCGGTTGGCAACCTCGTGGCCCGGCAACGGAGCCGTCTCTGCCGCCGGCCGAACTCGATAGAGAAAGTGCGGCGACACCAGTACGCTGGCAATCGAGTCCCGCATCGCTTCCTCGTGATTCATCCCCATCTCGCCGCGCAGCTTGCGGTAGTAGCCGCCAATTCCCTCGCGCTCGCCGGACGTCAATGGACGCCGGTAAGCTCGCGCCGCAAAGCGCAGCAGCGCATCCAACTGCCTCGGCTCCGCCTCTCGCCGCGCACGCTCCACCCACCGCATCGTCGCGTTCACCTGGTTGAAATGCTCCTCAATCGCCTGCTTCACCACGGGATCCTTGGCATCGGCGGCCTTGGCCAGGTATTGCTCCTTCAGGCCCATGATCACCGCTTCGGCGCTCACCTCCGCAGCGGAAGGGCGCTCGGTGCCCGACTCCCGGCCCCGTCCCGTCACCTCCCCGCTTTGATTGAAGTAGTACTGAATGTAAGTTCGCGTTGTATAGTCTCCGATGACTTCAAACTCCTGCCACAGCCGCTCCAGATGCTGCTTCCCCGGCTCGTCCAGAATCAGCTCCCGCAGCGGCAAATCGTCGCGGTAGTAACCCATCACGTTATGGAACCCTGCGCTCAGCAGACGCCCTTTGTCCAGCGTATCCACCGGATAAAAGCGCCCTCGCTCGCGGATATAGAAGGCGTCCGGAAACACCCGGCTGAATCTTTCGAAAGCGGTCTCATACCGCCCCCGCTCCCCCGCCGGAACCGCCAAGGAAGGATGCTCCCTCCGCCCTTCCATAATCGCGCCTAGATATGCCTTCACCGCCTCCATATCCCTGCCGCCCGCCACCGCTCCACGGTCCAGCGTCAAAGGCGCGCTCGGCGCAGCTTCCCCCTCTACCTGCAACGCGGAACGGTCGAAATCCCTGCGATGAGTGGCGAACTGCTTCAGCTTCCAGTTCATCAGCGGCTGCGAGGACGCGCTCAGCCCAAACAACGTTGGGCTCTTGAACAGCTCGAACGTGATCTTGCGCAGGTTCACAACAAAGTCACGCATCTCTACGCAGCCTTTTCTCACCGCATCCTTATTCGCCAGACCCGGCAGTTCCCGCCACATCCCTTGCAGCCTCGCCATCGGTCCGATCTCCTCCTTGCTCCCCTCCAGCGCTCCCCACACCATTGCCAGATACTTCCCGCTCACCCCCGATTCCTTTGCCGTATCCGCAAGGCTTGCTCTCCCGCGTCCCAGAGCCGCTCGATGCTTGAAGCGCCAGGCCGCCTCGAAGTAGTCCGCGAAATCGGTCGGCTGCCGGTCGTAAAAATCGACGATCCGCTGGATCGCGTATTTCTCCCGGTCCGTCTCCACCAGCATCGGATGCGGCGCAAACGCGATTCCATCCAAATTCAGCACCATGTGGTTGGATACCTCTCGCGCCGCCTGCAGGCATTTCCCCAGCAGCGCCGCTGACATCGTCAGAGACTCGCCGGAATTGTCGAACCCCGCCGGATTCGCCGGGTCCACCGGAAACTCCCGTGCCGGACGCAGATCCACCCCCGTCAAATCGCGAATCGTGTAGTTGTATTCCGCGTTGTTCAACCGCCGCGCCAGCACAATCCCCGGATCGCCCGCATGCTTGCGCGCCTCCGCATCCCGCGCCCCTTCATACCAGGCGATCACCGCCTTGCGCACTTCCGCCGGCGGCTGTTTCACCTCCTTCGGCGGCATCTCCCCCGAGGCCAGTTTGTCGCTCACCAGGTTCCAGCGGATGTAATCCCGCAGAACCGTATCGGCGGAGTTGTACTGCCGCAGATCAAGCTGCGCCGCTGCGGTCTGCCCGCTGTGACACCCCGCGCAGTAGGAGGCCAGGAAAGGTTTAATTGTTTGTGCGAACGTGGCTTCGCTCGCCAGTATGGTGGGCGCCGCAATCGTGAGGCCTCCCAGTATCGCCAGGATCAGCTGCATTGATCCCTATGATATATGGTCGCGGGGGAAAGCCGAGGAATCGATTCAGGAAGGCTCTTGCATCCTGCTGATCATGGAAATACCGCCGGCTGGCTCTGAGCCAGTTTCCCGGCCGCGGCCGATCCGCAATCTCATCCTGTGCGGCTGCGCCGAATCTGCGTTCTTTAGAAGGAAGTCGTATAGCGCAAGCTCCACCACTTCCGCCAGCGTACAACCGCTGTTGGCGGCATGCACTCTTGCCGCCTCCATCAGCGCGACGTCAAGGTTCAACGCGGTTTTCATGCGGCTCTGTAATTAAGGATATCAAATCAGCGGCCCCAACCCTTCGGCCCCGGCCCGGCATGATAAGATTCCTCCCATGCGCGCAGCCGGTCTGCTGCTGCTCCCGCTGACTCTGTTTGCCTCCGGCGAAGCCACCATTGCCGACTGGCCAAGTCACGGCGGTACCTATTTGGCTTGGCGCTACAGCGGACTCAGCCAGGTCAACGCATCCAATGTCAGCCGCTTGGCTCCCGCGTGGGTGTTTCAGACGGGGGACTACGCCAACGGCCTGCAGGCCACTCCGATTGTCGTCGATGGCGTGCTGTACTTGTCTACATCCAGCAGTTGGGTATTCGCTCTGAATGCCGCCACGGGCCGCCTGCTCTGGGAGTATCGCTTTCCGCTCGGCAAGGCGCTTGGCTACGGCAAGCAGAACCGTGGCGTGGCGGTTGGGTCAGGCATGGTGTTTCTCGGCACGGCCGACAACCACGTCGTGGGCTTGGACTCCGCAACCGGCCGCGAACGCTGGCGTGTCGCGGTAGAGGATCCGCGTCAATGCGGTTGCAACATCACCGGCGCACCGTTGGCGCTCAAGGACATGGTGGTGGTCGGAGTCACCGCCGGAGACTCGGCACACCGCGGATATCTCACCGCCTTCGACGCACGCACCGGTAGGCTGCGCTGGCGCTTCCACACTATCCCGGGACCGGGTGAGAAAGGCCACGATACCTGGCCCGGTGACAGCTGGCGTTTTGGTGGCGCGGCCACCTGGATGACCGGCTCCTTCGATCCCGAGTTGAATCTCCTCTACTGGGGTGTCGGCAACGCAGCCGCCGACGTCGATGGCCGCCGCCGCCGTGGCGACAATCTCTACACTGCTAGCGTCATCGCCTTGAATCCGGAAACCGGCAAACTGGTCTGGCACTATCAGGAGATTCCGCATGATGTCTGGGATTACGACTCCTGCTATGAACTGATCCTCGTCGATCTGCCCGTGGCCGGCCGCATGCGAAAGCTGCTGGTGCACGCCACCAAGGCCGGCTACACCTGGGTGCTCGACCGCGCTACGGGCGAGTTTCTCAAGGCCTGGCAATACGTCAAACATGCAACCTGGGTGGCCGGCATCACGGAAACCGGAAAACTGGCTGGCCGCCGCGAGCCCGAGCCCGGCAAGGCCGTGAATGTGTGTCCTGGAGCCATTGGCGGCAAGAGTTGGAATCAGTCGGCCTGGTCGCCCAGGACAGGCTTGCTTTACGTCCCCGTGATCGAATCCTGCAACGACATTCTGGTGCGCGAGCAGGAGCCGGTCGAAGGACGCGTCTATATCGGCGGCAGTTGGGTGATGAAGCCTCCGCCGGGAGGGAAGATCGAAGGCTACCTGGCCGCCTTCGATCCGCTTACCGGCGAGAAAAAGTGGACGATGCCCGCCACCACATGGCTGCTGGCTTCGATTCTCGCCACCGCCGGAGATCTGCTCTTCACAGGTGACCCGGAAGGTGACTTCTTCGCCGTGGATGCGCGATCCGGGAAGCGGCTTTGGAGTTTCCCGACAGGCGCCGGTCATCGCGGCTCCGCCGTCACCTATTCAGTAGGCGGGCGGCAGTTCGTCGCAACGCCCACCGGCTGGGGCTCCATCGTTGGCCGTAGCCATTCGGCTTTCTTCCCTCAAGCCCCGGCGCCGCGCGAAGGCTCCGCGCTGATGGTCTTCGCCTTGCCGGAGGAAAAATGAAGCTGTTCACCGCGCTGCTGACTCTCGCGATGGCGCAAGCCCAAGATCCCGTCGCGCGGGGAGCTGTCATATTTCGGGCACAGTGTTCCGTACCGTATTGCCACGGTCCGGACGGTGAGGAGGGCAGGGCTCCCAAACTTATAGGCCATTCGCACCGCGAACAGAGGGTTCGCGGCATCACTGCCGAAGGCGTCATGGCCAAAGGCATGCCAGGGTTTGGGAAGACTCTCATGGCGGACGAACTGGATGCGGTGGTCCAGTTTGTGATGTCGTTATCTGGAAGAACGCAAGCCGAACAAGCCAAGCCCGCAACCACCAACGCACGCGGACGCGCGCTATTCTTCGATGCCGCCCGCTTCAACGGTTGCGGGGCCTGCCACGAAGCCGACGGCTGGGGAATCCCCGTGGGCCCCGATCTGGCTAGGGCCAAACCCGCAAGCCTCGAGCAATTGCGCGCCGTCCCGGTGACCCGCCTGGTGACGGTAACGCGGAATGCCGAAGCTTCCTTCCCCGGAATTGCCGTCTCCTCGGCCCCGCTCATTCGCGTGTACGACCTGAGTTCTCCCATCCCTGTCCTGAGGAGTTTCCAAGCCGGCGAAGTTCGCTTGCAAGCCGGGGCGCGGTGGGACCACGCCGCGGCGACGGCCGCCTACACCGATACTGAGTTGGCCGAAATCAGGGAATTCCTCATCCGCCTGCCGCGTTGAGCCATGTGTCAGGACTGCGTGACCGCCAGCAGCTTGGAGCTGATCGCTTCTTTTATCAATTCCGCGTCAGGATGAAAGCCTGTCGCATACTCCTCCGGCAGTTGTGACGTCACGCCCTCGACGTCCATGTCGCACCGCGTTTTTAGCGTGTCGAAGCCTAGTGCCGTCGCCAGCCGGCAGCCCAGGTTCACTAGCTTCACCGCGCTGAACGGCATCGCCACTGGCTCGTCGTGATGGCACAACGCCGCATCCACCATCTCCGGCGGCAGCTTCCACTCCTCCAGCATCCACCGGCCCGCCTGGCAATGGTCCAGGCCGAAAACCGCTTGCTCCTTTTCCAGGCAGTTCAAAGGGGTCGCCCACTCCGTCCGCAGCAGTTCCGGATACTCCTTCGGCTTCAGTGTAAGAAACGCGAACTTCCCCACGTCGTGCAGCAGGCCCGCCGTGTAGGCCTCCTCCGGGCTGTGGTCGTCGCACACCGCCGCCAGTCCCCGTGTCAGCATCGCCGTCGCCAGGCTGTGTTGCCACACCCGCTGGAATATCGAACTCTTTACCGGCGAGCTTAGAAGCGAGTTCATCGCCACCGTCATCGTTACCGCCCGCAGTCGCTCACGGCCCAGAATCACCACCGTTGACCGCATCGTCTTTACTTCATTCACCAGTCCGAACAGCGGGGAGTTCGCGTATCGCAACAACTCCGCTGAAAACGCCGGGTCTGACTGCAACAACTCCACCAGGCTCTTGGTCTCGGAATCCTCGTACCGCAGCAGTTGCAGAACCTTCAGCGCAATTTGAGGAAGCGGCGGCAGCTGCTTCAGGAATGCCGGCTTGCCCTCTGAATTCCCGTTCGTCGACATGTACGCCTACTCTTCTCCTCTGTCCGTATCGGCAGGTTTTTCTCTTATTAGAGCTGGAATTGCAACCGATGCCCCACTTACCTCCCTTGCTTCTGCGCCCGCAAGGGAACTACTCTTTTTTTATTGAGTCCCCGTCTGTCTCCTTAATACAGGAAGTCCTATGTCTCGACAAACTGCCCAAATCGCGCGCCCTCACCCGCCCGGCATTCCAGCGCCGCCGAAGCTGACCATGCGGCTGCTGCTTGCCGCTGCCCTGGCAATCCCACTTGCAGCCCAAACCGGCCCCGCCAACCTCGACTTTGAACAAGGCGAGCAAGGCCAGACGCCCCCAGGCTGCTTCGTTCCGAAATCACTGGCCGACGCCGGCCATAAGGCCGAGCTGTGGCGCAAGGGCTGCTATCAGGGCGCCGGCTGCGTGCTCATCTCGCGCCCGGAAAACCCGCCGCCAGGCACTTTCGCCAACCTCATGCAGGGCATGGATGCGACGCCCTACCGCGGCAAGCGGATCGTCCTGCGAGCCGCCATGCGCGTCGATGCACTCGATGACGAAGGCTGCGGCCAGCTCTGGCTGCGCGTTGACCGCACCGGAGGGCGGCTTGGCCTGTTCCACAACATGGACAATCGCCCCAGCCGCTCCGCTGTCTGGCGTGTCGAGGAGATCTCTGGCATGGTCGAGGCCGACGCCACCCGGCTCAAACTTCGGCGCGATTGCGGTTGGCAAGGCCCGTGTCTGGCTTGATGAGGTGACGCGGGAGGTTTTCGAAATAAAGCCGGAAGGGCCGGAAACGGCCGCGGCGCGTGAAGCGATTGCCAAACAGTACGCAAGAGATGACGCTGCCATGCAAAGGAATGAGCCCGAAGTCATGAGACAATGAAATTTGAGCCTCACAGCAACCCCCACCGCACTCATGCGCGTTGCGCGCCTCTATGATTCCACCGTCGGAAAAAAGGCCGTCATGGCCGCCACCGGCGTTCTCCTGTTCGGCTTCGTCATCACCCACCTGCTCGGCAACCTCCAGTTCTACCTCGGCCCGGAAGCCCTCAACGCCTACGGCCGCAACCTACGCCATCTTGGCGCTCTGCTCTGGGCCGCGCGTCTCGGCCTCCTCGCCGCCGTGCTGCTCCACATCTCCGCCGCCGTCCAGCTCTGGCGTCTCAACAAGCAGGCCCGCCCCTCTCACTACGAAAAGCTCACCGCCGCCGGCTCCTCCTACGCCTCGCGCACCATGATGTGGAGCGGACCCATCCTCGCCCTCTTTATCGGCTATCATCTCTATCACCTCACCCTCGGCGCGCACCTGCTCCACGACGCCGACGGCTTCCCGCTCGTCTACCAAAACGTCGTTGCCGGCTTCTCCGATCCGCTCGCCTCTGGCCTCTACATCGTTGCCATGTCCTTCCTTGGCATGCACCTCATGCACGGCATCTGGAGCATGTTCCAGTCCATCGGCTGGAATCACCCCAAGTACACGCCGCTCATCAAACGGATCGCTGTTCTCACCGCCGCACTCATCGTCGCCGGTAACATCTCCATCCCCGTCGCCGTCCTCCTCTTCCATCAATAGGCTCCCTTCTTGATATCTTCCATGCGACTTGAATCCAAGACCCCCAGCGGCCCCATCGAACAGCGCTGGGACCGCGCCAAATTCGACATGAAGCTGGTCAATCCAGCCAACAAACGCAAGTACACCGTGATCGTCGTCGGCACCGGTCTCGCCGGTGGTTCCGCCGCCGCCACGCTCGCCGAGCTCGGCTACAACGTCCTCAACTTCACTTTCCACGACAGCCCGCGCCGCGCTCACTCCATCGCCGCCCAGGGCGGCATCAACGCCGCCAAAAACTACCAGAACGACGGCGACTCCATCTACCGCCTCTTCTACGACACCGTCAAAGGCGGCGACTTCCGCGCCCGTGAATCCAACGTCTACCGCCTCGCCCAGATCAGCGTTGACATCATCGATCAGTGCGTCGCCCAGGGCGTACCCTTCGCCCGCGAATACGGCGGCGTGCTCGCCAACCGCAGCTTCGGCGGCGCCCAGGTCTCCCGCACCTTTTATGCCCGCGGACAGACCGGCCAGCAGCTCCTGCTCGGCGCATACTCCGCCCTGGAACGCCAGGTCGCCGCCGGCCGCGTCAAAATGTTCCCCCGCACCGAGATGCTCGATCTGATCGTCATCAACGGCCGCGCCCGCGGCATCGTTACCCGTAACGTCGTCACCGGCAAAATCGAAACCTTCCTCGCCGACGCCGTCGTCCTCGGCACCGGCGGCTACGGCAACGTCTTCTACCTTTCCACCAACGCCAAGCTTTCCAACTGCACCGCCATCTGGCGCGCCTACAAGCGCGGCGCTACCCTCGCCAATCCCTGCTTCACCCAGATCCATCCCACCTGTATCCCCGTCTCCGGCGAATACCAATCCAAGCTCACCCTCATGAGCGAATCGCTCCGTAACGACGGCCGCATCTGGGTTCCGCTCGACAAATCCGACAAGCGCAGCCCGGACCAGATCCCGGAATCCCATCGCGACTACTTTCTCGAACGCCGCTACCCCAGCTTCGGCAACCTCGTTCCGCGCGACGTCGCCTCACGCGCCGCCAAGGCCGTTTGTGATGAAGGCCGCGGCGTCGGCGAAACCGGCCTCGGCGTTTACCTCGACTTCGCCGACGCCATCAAGCGCCTCGGAGCCCCCGTCATCCGCGAACGCTACGGAAACCTGTTCGAGATGTATGAACGCATCACCGGCGAGGACCCCTACAAGGTCCCCATGCGCATCTTCCCCGCCATTCACTACACCATGGGCGGACTCTGGGTCGACTACGAACTCATGTCCAACATCCCCGGCCTGTTTGTCATCGGTGAAGCCAACTTCTCCGATCACGGCGCCAACCGCCTCGGCGCCAGCGCCCTCATGCAGGGCCTCGCCGACGGCTACTTCGTCATCCCTTACACGATGGGCAACTACCTCGCCAATTCCAACCTCGAAAAGGTCGACTCCTCCCACCAGTCCTGCCGCGAAGCTATCGAACACGTCACCACCACCAACAACCGCCTGCTCTCCATTAAGGGCAAGCGCACCGTCGACAGCTTCCACCGCGAACTCGGCAAGCTCCTCTGGGATCACTGCGGCATGGCACGCAACCCCGATGGCTTGAACAAAGCCCTCCAGCGCATCCCCGAACTCCGCGACGAGTTCTGGCGGAACGTCAACGTCCTCGGCGAAAACGAAGAGGTCAACCAGGCGCTCGAAAAAGCCGGCCGCGTCGCCGACTTTCTTGAATTCGGCGAACTCATGTGCCTCGACGCCCTCGAGCGCAACGAAAGCTGCGGCGGCCATTTCCGCGAAGACTGGCGCACTCCGGAAGGCGAAGCTATGCGCGACGACGTCAACTTCACCCATGTAGCCGCCTGGGAACACCAAGGCCCCGGGAAGAAACCCTTGCGGCACGCCGAGCCGCTCAACTTCGAATACGTTCACCCCACCCAGCGGAGCTACAAGTAATGAAGATCATCCTCAACATCTGGCGCCAGAAAAATCCAAGCTCCCCCGGCAAGCTCGTCCGCTACGTCCTCCCCAGCGTCAGTGAGCACATGTCGTTCCTCGAAATGCTCGACGTCCTCAATGAAGATCTCATGCAAAAGGGCGATGACCCTGTCACATTCGAGCATGACTGCCGCGAAGGCATCTGCGGCTCCTGCGGCATTATGATCGATGGCGTCGCCCACGGTCCCCTTCCCGGAACCACCGTCTGCCAACTCCACATGCGCCACTTCAAAGACGGCGACGAACTCGTCCTCGAACCCTGGCGCGCCAAAGCCTTTCCCGTCCTCAAGGACCTCATGGTCGACCGTTCCGCCTTTGACCGCATCATCCAGGCCGGCGGCTACATCTCCGTCAACACCGGCAGCGCTCCCGACGCAAACGCCATCCCCGTCCCCAAACCTGACGCCGAGCGCGCCATGGACGCCGCCGCCTGCATCGGCTGCGGAGCCTGTGTCGCCGCCTGCCCCAACGCCAGCGCTTCGCTATTCACCGCCGCCAAAGTCTCACACCTCGGACTCCTTCCCCAAGGCCAGCCTGAACGCCCCCAGCGCGTCATCTCCATGGTCAACTCCATGAACGCGGAGCTATTCGGTTCCTGCACCAACATCGGCGAATGCGAAGCCGTCTGCCCCAAGCGCATCCCCATCGAAACCATCGCCCTCATGCACCGCGACTACTTGAAAGCCTGCTGGTCCTTCCGCCCCGAATCCACCGCCTCCCAGGGCGCCGGCTAAGATTAGTTTTCCGTGCGCGGGTCGCTCGCGCCCGCCCGCACCACCGTCTTGCCCAGCCTCGCCGCTTGCCGAACCATGTCTTCCATCCTTCACCTGCATCAACGGATCAGGCAGCCTGTAATCGCCCGCAAGCGCTTCCGTGTAGTTCACCGCAATCCCGGCCACTTCCCCAGGCGGTGAATCGGCGAGCTGGGCCGCCACAGGCAAGACGGAAACAAGAAGCGGATGCCAGTCATGCTCCGTATCATACTCCCCACCGCCGCCCCGCGCTGGCTTTCCTTCCGCGAAACAAGGTACAATCCCAGCAAAGGAGTCTGCAAACGTGAACATCAACCTCGCTTTTTCCATCCTCTGTGCTGCCCTTCTGCTCTTCCCCGTTCTTCCGGCCCAGGAAGTCAGCGCCAGCCTCACCGGAGTTGTCTCCGATCCCTCCGGCGCTTTAGTCGCCAACGCCAGCGTTACCCTCCGCGACGTCAACCGCGGCACGCCTTGGCAAACACAGACCAATGAAGCCGGAATCTACTTTTTCCCGCGCATCCCCGCCGGCAACTACGAGCTCCGCGTTGAAGCCCAGGGCTTCAAGATTGCCACCCGTTCCAACCTGCTGCTTGAAGTCAACCAGCGCGCACGCGTGAATATTCCCCTCGAAGTCGGCGCCATTACCGAATCCATCAACGTCACCGGAGAGGCTCCGCTGCTGCAAACAGACACCACCATCGTCGGCAGCACCATCACTTCCAACAACCTCTCCAACGCTCCCATCCGCAGCCGCAACTACATTGCCCTCACTCTGCTCGCGCCCGGGGTCACCACCACCAACCCGGCCGGTTTCGTCAATGACGTTCGCACCACCGGCGGCGGCCGCCCCTACGTCAACGGCAACCGCAAAGAGGCCAACAATTTCCTCCTCGACGGCATCGACAACAACCAGGTCTCCGACAACCTCACCTCCTATCAGCCCAACCTCGACGCCATTGCCGAAGTGAAGATGATCACCAACAACGCTTCCGCCGAGTTCGGCAACTTCCAGGGCGGCATCGTCAACGTCACCATCAAATCCGGCGCCAACGCGCCCCACGGCTCCTGGTTCCACTTCTTCCGCAATGAGAAGCTCAATGCCAACGCCTGGTCCCGCAACTGGACCATCGGACCCGGCGGCACCTCGCTTCCCCGCGGCTTTTCCCGCTACAACAGCTTTGGCGGAACCTTCGGCGGTCCTGTCTACATTCCCAAGGTCGTCAACGGCAAGGACAAGCTCTTCTTCTTCATCGACTACATGGGCCTCCGCCGTCCAACTCCGCCTACCATCAACACACCCACCGTCATGGCGCCCCAGTTCCGCAACGGCGACTACTCCATGCTGCTCACCCCTTCCTCACACCCTGACCTCGCCGGCCGCCAGCCTTTGCAACTCTACAACCCCTTCTCGCTCGACGCCCAGAACCGCCGCCAGCCTTTCGCCGGCAACCGCATTCCGCTCAGCATGCAAAGCCCGGTCGCACGCAATCTCTTCGCCGACAACACCCTCTACCCGCTGCCCACTACCACTGGACTCCGCCAGAACTACGTCGCCTCCTCCTTCTCGCGTCTCACGCTCGATCAGGGGGACATCAAGATCGACGCCAAGCCTTCCAACTTCGACGACGTCTCGGTCCGCTACGCACACAGCGTGCAATCGCAGCCGGGCTTCAACACTTTCCCCCTCAGCTTCAACACATTCAACGAATCGCCCTTCAAGGCCGGCGTCGTCAACTGGACCCGTACCATCAATCCGCGCATGGTCAATGAGGTGCGCATCGGCGTCAACCGCATTACGCTCCACAACGGCGGTCTCGACAAGGGCTATCCCGATCTCAACCAGAAGTTCGGCATCCAAGGTGTCAACAGCCCCGGCCTGCTTTCCATGGGCTTCGCCGGAAGCTTTACCGGCGGTATCGGCAGCGCCAATATCGGCACCCAGCAGCTGTTCGCCAACACCACCTTCCATTACGCCGACAATCTCACCATCATCCGCGGCCGCCACTCCATGAAGACCGGCTTCAACATTCTCCGCCAGCGCATGAACACCTTCTACGCCGGCAACAACGGTCGCACCGGCTTCATGAACTTCAACGGCCAGTTCACCGGCGTCAGTTCCGCCGTCATCGGCTGGTCCGATGCCGACTTCTTCCTCGGCCTCCCCTCCAACCTCGGCCGCGGCCTCGACACCGGAACCTGGGGCCACCGCAAGACCATCTGGGGTTTCTACTTCCAGGACGACTGGCGCGTCAGCGACACACTCACTCTCAATCTTGGCCTCCGCTGGGAGTACCATACGCCGCTGGTTGAGGTGAACGATCGCCAGTCCAACTTCGAACCTTTCACCGGCAGACTGCAGCTGGCCGGCAAGGACGGGAACTCGCGCGCTCTCTACAAGCCCTTCAAGAAGGACTTCCAGCCCCGCATCGGTTTCGCCTGGCAGCCCCACTTCCTCAACCGCTTCGTTGTCCGCGGGGCCTACACCATCTCCTCCTTCATGGAAGGCACCGGCACCAATCTCCGCATGCCGCTCAACCCGCCCTTCAACTCCGAGTACGAAGCCATTTACTCACAACCCCAGTTCAACCTGCCGCCTTCCAACGCCGTTCAGGGCCTTACCGCGCTGCGCCAGGCCGATCCCTACCGCAATGCGAACATCCGCCTCTGGGATCCCTTTGTCCGTCCTGCCAACACCCAGCAGTGGAACCTGACCATTGAGCGCCAGTTCGGCGATATCGTCGCCAACGCAGGCTACGTCGGACAGAAGGGTCATCACCTGGTCGTCCCCATGCCCTACTTCCAGCGCCAGCTTCTCGGTGTCGATGCCAACAACCGGCCCATCACCTCACCCAGCCCATATCTCAGCGGCAATCCCGCGCTTGCCTCTATCGCGCAGATCTCCGGCACGGCTACGGGCGCCAACCAGCAGTACCACAGCCTCCAAACCACGATGCGCAAGCGCATGTCCAAGGGCCTCGAGTTCCAAACCTCCTACACCTTCTCCAAGGGGATGAGTGACGCCATCGGTTACTATGGCGAAGGCGGTCAGGCAGCCTCTCAATCCGCTTACTGGCAGAACCTCTATGACCAGCGCGCCGAATGGGGCCCCACCTACTTCGACGCCCGCCACATGTTCACTGTCTCCCATGTCTGGGATGTCCCCTTTGGCCGCGGCCGAACCTTCGGCAGCGACATGAACCGCGTGCTCAACCACGTCGTCGGCAACTGGCAGATCGGCGGTATCCTCACGCTGCGCAGCGGCTTCCCGCTCACCATTCAGGGCGGCAATAACTCCGGCACCAACTCCCGCGGCGCACGCGCCAGTGTCGTCGACGGCCGTTCCGGCGGCAACACGCTCGGCCAGGTCGGCCTCCGTTCCCGCTGGTTCGATACCACCGCTTACCGCAACGGCCTCGCCGGTGAATTTGGCAACGTCGGTCTCGGCACCGAACGCGGTCCTGGTCTCAAGACCTACGACATCTCCATCCAGAAGGAGTTTCCCATCTACGAACGGGCCCGTCTGGAGTTCCGCGCGGAGTTCTTCAACCTCACCAACACGCCGCAGTTCAACGCCCCCAACCGCTCCGTCACCAGCGCCGTCTTCGGCGAACTGACGGGCGCCCAAGGAGAACGTCAGGGTCAGCTCGCCCTGCGCTTGACCTTCTGAGCGGCTAGACCGCGATCCCGCGCTCGCGCATCGACGCCCGCAGTTGCTCATAGCCCTGAAACTGCACGGCGTCGATGCCCGCTGCCCGCGCCCCATCGACGAACGCCTGCACATCGTCGGTGAAGAAGCATTCTCCCGGCTCGCAACGCGCATGCTCGATCGCCGCCTCAAAGATCCTCGGTGACGGTTTCACCGCTCCCACTTCGTAGCTCAGCACGTAATGATCAAAATGCCGCAATAGCCCATAGTTGGCCCGGATCATCTCAAAGTGCATCACGTTGGTGTTAGACAACAGCAATAGCCGGTGCCGGCTCTTCACCGCCTCCAGCAGGCTTTCCGGAATCAGTGTCTCAGGAAAGAAGATCGAACTCCACAGTTCGCAAAACTCCTCATAATCCAGCTTCGAATCCAGCATCTCCCCCAGCTCGTCCACAAACTGCCGCGCCGAGATCTGGCCGCACTCCAGCCGAGATCCAATGTCGGTCCCCCAGATCCTCCCCCGCACTTCGTCTTCTCCCAGCGAGGTCAGTTCCGACATCCGGCGATAAGCGCGGGAGAAGTCGAGGGGGACGATCACCCCACCAAGGTCGAAGATTACCGTCTTGATCATGAGCGTGAACTTTCAGCTTACCGTGTGAATGGGATAAGCTGGGCATACTATGCATCGACTCCTAGCCGTGCTCTGTTTCACAACGCTCGCCTTCGCGGCTGGCGAGCAGGATGTCCGCGCCGCCCTCGATCAATTCAATCAGGCCGCTCGAACCGCCGACAACGCCGCTCTGGAAAAGCTCCTTTCCCCTGACTTGGTCTATGTCCATTCCAACGCCAAAGTGGAAAACAAGGCCGAATGCATCGCCGCCCTGGTCTCGCAGAAGCCGAATTTCGTGCTCGCTCCCGGCATCAAGGTCAAGATCTACGGCAACACCGCCGTCGTCCACGGCAAGATGACCGCCAACGTCGTGCAGAACGGAACCCCCACCAAGATCGAGCTCGACCTTCTTCAAGTCTGGGTCAGAAACGGCTCGCAGTGGCAGATGGTCGCCCGCCACACCGCACGGCTACCCGCGTAACGCATGCACTGGACTCTGCTATTGCTGACGCTTCCCGCCCTCGCCGAGGTCAGCTTCAACCGCGACATCAGGCCCATTATGGCCGACACTTGTTTCCGCTGCCACGGGCCCGACAAGAGCTCGCGCATGGCCGATCTGCGGCTTGACATTCGTGAGGAGGCTCTCAAACCCAACAAGGCCGGCGTCGCTCCCATCGTGCCGGGCGAGCCTGCCAAGAGCGCCATTGTACAACGTGTCTTTGCCTCCGACGCGCGCATCATGCCGCCCAAGTTCGCCCATAAGGACCTGACCGGTACGCAGAAGCAGACCATCCGCCAGTGGGTGGCCGAAGGCGCCAAATACGAAGAGCACTGGAGCTATCTCCCAGTTCCCCCACGCAACCCGGCTGCGCGCAACTCCGTGGACACTTTCATTCAGGCGCGCCTGGCTCGTGAGAAGCTGCGTCCTTCCCCGGAAGCCGGCCTCCGCACACTCGCCCGCCGTGCCAGTCTCGATCTCACCGGCCTGCCTCCTTCGACAGAACAGCTCAACGCCTTCCTCAACGACAAGACACCTAACGCCTACGAGAAGTACGTAGAGAAGCTGCTGGCCTCGCCCGCCTATGCCGAAAAGCAAACCCTGCATTGGCTCGATGCCGTCCGCTACGCCGACACCGCCGGCTTCCACGGCGACAACCCATTCCCCATCTGGCCCTACCGCGACTACGTGCTGCGCTCCTTCCGCGACAACAAGCCCTTCGATCAATTCACGCGCGAGCAGCTGGCCGGAGACCTGCTCCCCAACGCCACCGAAGAACAGAAGGTCGCCTCCGCCTTTAACCGTTTGAGCCGCATGTCAGCCGAAGGTGGATTGCAGCCCAAGGAGTATCTTGCCAAGTACGCCGCCGACCGCGTACGCACCGTCAGCGCCACTTGGCTTGGCTCCACCCTCGGCTGCGCCGAATGCCACGATCACAAGTTCGACCCGTTTGCCTCGAAGGACTTCTACTCGATGAAGGCCTTTTTCGCCGACATCCTGGAAACCGGCCTCGTGCCAGACCGCGGCGCTAAAGCCTGGGGCGCGCAGATGGACCTGCCCACCGCCGATCAGCAGCGCCGCCGCGAGCAGCTTTCCTGGCAGCTATCTGAAGCCCGCCGCGAGTTCGATGCCGAAGCCCAGATCCTCCACGGAGCCGACGAGCAGTGGGAAAAGGAAACACTCAAGCGGAATGAGGCCGGCGAGTTCAAGTGGCAACTCCAGCGCCCTCTGTCCGCGGAATCGGTCAACGGCGCCCGCCTGCGCATCTATAATGACCAGCCTATAGAAACCAACTATTATGTTGGCGCCACGCTGATGACCGACCGCACGCCCGGCAACGGCCTGGTGGTCGCCGAGGGGCCCAATCCGGACAACGAAACCTACATTGTCCGTATCCAGCCCGGCGCCGGTGTCTGGACCGCGCTCGGCGTCGAGGTGGTCCAGGATGAGTCGCTGCCCTCTCATCGTCTGGCCCGCGGCTCAGACCGGCTTGTGGTCACCGAAGTCGAAGCCGAACTAGATGGCCGCAAGACCGCATTCGTCATGGCCACCGCGAGTCTCACGTTTCCCTCCGCGGATCTGCATCCTTCGATGGCCATTGATGGCAACCCGAAGACCGGATGGGGAGTCTCCGATCCAGGCAACAACAATAGTCTCTTCTTGGCCCTGCGCTTCTCGGAACCCTTGAAGACCGAAGCCGGCGCCACATTGACCATCCGCCTCCGGCACGACTCCGATGACCGCCGCGCCACGATCGGCCGCTTCCGGCTCGCGCTCAGCAGCGCGCGCTATTCCTGGCCCGATCAGAAGCTGACCGGTCTTTCCCCCGCCGTACTCGCCGCGCTGAAAGTGTCGGAGGAGAAGCGGACTGAGCCACAGCGCCGGGCGCTGGCCGAATACTACGCCTTCTCAAACTCTCACCTGCAATCGCAAGCTGTCCGCATCGCGCGCCTGGAGGCCGAACTCGGGTTGCTGGAAGCAACCATTCCCCGCGTCGTCATCACCAAGTCCACCGTGCCGGCGGAAACCCGCGTCCTGCCGCGCGGCAACTGGATGGACGGCTCGGGCGCCATCGTCGACCCAGCCATCCCCGGCTTCCTCGGCAAGCTCTCCACCGATCGCCAAGCCACCAGACTCGACCTTGCCGAATGGCTCACTTCCCGCGACAACCCGCTCACAGCCCGCGTCTTCGTGAACCGTCTATGGCGGCAGTTCTTTGGCGCCGGCCTCTCCAAGGTCCTCGATGATCTCGGCTCACAAGGCGAGATGCCGACCCACCCCGAGCTGCTCGACTGGCTGGCCGCCGAGTTCATGCGCAACTGGGACGTGAAGCATGTCATCCGCACCATCGTCACCTCGCACACTTACCGGCAAAGCTCGGATCCGGTTCCGTCTCTCGTCGAGCGTGACCCCGACAACCGCCTGCTTGCCCGCCAGAGCCGTCTCCGCGTGGAAGCGGAAACCGTGCGCGACATCGCGCTCGCCGTCTCCGGCCTCCTGAAGCCGCGCTTCGGCGGACCGAGCGTCCGTCCCTATCAGCCCGAAGGCTACCTAGGCGCTCTCAACTTCCCCAAGCGCGAATACTCGGCCAGCCGCGGTGACGATCTCTACCGCCGTGGCCTCTACACCTTCTGGCAGCGCACTTTCCTGCTTCCCAGCATGCAGGTCTTCGATGCGCCCTCACGGGAGGAATGCACCGTTAACCGCTCCAGCTCCGACACCCCGCTCCAAGCCCTCACCCTGCTGAACGATCCCATCTTTGTCGAAGCCGCCCGCGGGCTGGCCCAGAACATGATCCAGTCCGGCGGCGCCACGCTCGCCCAGCGCATCGGGTGGGCCTTCCACCGCGCCGTCAGCCGTGCGCCTTCCGTCGAGGAGCGCAAGGCACTCACCGATCTCTACTCGACCAACCTGGCCCGCTACAAAGCCGATGAGGCCGCCGCCCGCGAGCTGATTTCGGCTGGTGAAGCCCCGCCGCTTTCCTCGGCCTCCCCGGCCGAGCTGGCCGCAACCACAACCGTCGCCCGCGCGATTCTGAACATGCATGAGACCATCACACGGAATTGAGATCCATCGCCGCACCTTTCTCGACCGCGGCATCGCCGGCCTCGGCCTGCTGGGCCTGAACTCGCTGCTCGGCGCCGAGCGCTGGCGAGGCGTCGTCAATCCGCCGCATCTCAAGCCGCGCGCCAAGCGTGTCATCTTCCTCTACCAGGCCGGCGGACCTTCTCATCTGGAGACCTTCGACTTCAAACCCAAGCTAGCCGAAATGCACGGCAAGCCGATGCCGGAATCGATGACCAAGGGGCAACAGATCGCCCAGCTGCAAGGCCGCCCGCTGGTCTGCTTCGGCCCTCAACACAGCTTCAAGACGTACGGGCAATCCGGGCAGCAGATCTGCGACCTGTTCCCCCACATCGGCGGCATCGCCGATGAACTCTGCATCGTGCGCTCCATGCACACCGAGCAGATCAACCATGACCCGGCGCACACGCTGATGAACACCGGCTCCATCATCACCGGCCGGCCCAGCATGGGTTCCTGGCTGCTCTACGGGCTTGGCGCGGACACAGAAGACCTGCCCGGCTTCGTGGTGCTGACCTCGGCCGGCAAGGGCGGACAGATGCAACCTATCGCCGCGCGGCAATGGTCGGCGGGCATCCTGCCCAGCCGCTTCCAGGGCGTCAAGCTCAACTCGATCGGCGATCCGGTGCTGCATATTCAAAACCCGCCCGGCATCTCAAAGGACATCCAGCGCGACTCGATCGACGCGGTCAACCGGCTCAACCGCGCCCAGCACGGTGTGCTGAAGGATCCCGAGATCCTGACCCGCGTCGCCCAGTACGAGATGGCGTTCCGCATGCAAGCCTCCGTGCCCGGTTTGGTGGACATGAGCGATGAGCCCAAGCATGTGCTCGAAGCCTATGGCGCGCAGCCCGGCGACGGTTCCTTCGCCTCCAACTGCCTGCTTGCGCGGCGCCTGGCCGAGCGAGGCGTCCGCTTCATCCAGCTCTACCACCGCGATTGGGACCATCACGGCGCCGTCAAGCAGAACGTCGCTCTGAAAGCGCAGGAGGTTGATCAGCCCACGGCCGCGCTGATCCGCGACCTGAAGCAGCGCGGCATGCTGGAAGATACGCTCGTCGTGTGGGGCGGGGAATTCGGGCGCACGCCGATGTCGCAAGGCGGCGACGGGCGCGACCACCACATCAAGGGCTTTTCGTTCCTGCTGGCCGGTGGAGGAATCAAGGGCGGCATGAGTCACGGGGCCACCGACGACCTCGGCTACGCCGCTGTTGAAGATGCGGTCAGCGTGAACGACTTTCATGCCACCTTGTTGTACCTGCTCGGCATCGATCATGAGCGGCTGAGCGTCAAGTTCCAAGGCCTGGACGTGCGCCTCACCGGCATTGCCGGCCGCGTCGTCCGGGACATTCTTAGCTGAAGCGAGGAGACCCAATGCAATTAGGATTCGTAAGCGCCATACTGCCCGATCTGAACCTGGACCAAGTGCTGCGCTTTGCCGCCGATACCGGCTACGACTGTGTCGAGCTGATGTGCTGGCCGGTGGGCAAAGCCGAGAGGAGATACGCAGGCGTCACGCACGTGGACGTGGGGACGCTGAATAAGGACGCGGCACGGCGGATTCAAGACCAGGCGGCGGCGCGTGGAGTAAAGATCAGCGGGCTGGGATACTATCCCAACCCGCTCACACCCGTCGAGGCCGAGGCGAAGAAATACCAGGCCCACATCAAGAAGGTGATCGCCGCGGCGCGGCTGCTCAACGTCGGCGTCATGAACACCTTCATCGGCCGCGATTGGACCAAGTCGGTGGATGGCAATTGGCCGCGTTTCCTCAAGGTGTGGAAGCCGATCATCAAATACGCTGAAGACCAGGGCGTGAAGGTAGGCATTGAGAACTGCCCGATGCTGTTTACACGCGATGAATGGCCCGGCGGCAAGAACCTGGGCACCACGCCGGCCATCTGGCGGCGCATGTTTGAGTCGATTCCCAGCCCGAACTTCGGCCTCAACTATGATCCGTCGCACATGATCTGGCAGCACATGGACTACCTGAAGCCGATCCGCGAGTTCGCTCCGCGCTTTCAACATGTGCACGCCAAGGACGTACGGCTGGACCGCCACCGCCTGGATGAGGTCGGCATCATGGCTCACCCGAATGAGTTCCACACGCCGAAGCTGCCTGGTTTGGGCGATGTGAACTGGGGTCAGTTCTTCAGTGCGCTGACCGACGCCGGCTACAAGGGCGCCGTCTGCGTGGAGGTGGAGGACCGCGCCTATGAAGGCGACGTCGAGCTGCGCAAGGAGTCGCTGCGGCAAAGCCTGCGCTACCTGCGCCAGTTCGCATGATCGACCGCAGACAGTTCATGGCATCAAGCCTTGCCGCGGCGGTGGGCGCGGCTGAGCGGCGTCCGAACGTTCTCTTCCTGAGCGTCGATGACATGAATGACTACGGCTTCTCGGGCGCCTATCCGTCGCTGAGCATGCCGAACCTCCGCAAGTTCCGCGAGACCGCGATCGCCTTTGACCGCGCATACTGCCCCTCGCCTGTGTGCGTGCCCTCGAGGGCTTCCATCTTCAGTGGCCTCTTCCCTCATACGACGGGCTCCTACTGGAACGGGAGCGACCCTTGGGACAAGGAGCCGCTGCGCGGCATGGAGTCGATGCCTGAGATCTTTCAGCGCAACGGCTACGCCACCTTCGGCCGCGGCAAGCTGTTCCATGCTCCGCTGCCGAAAGAGCGGGAAGAGAAGATGTGGGACAACAAGTTCTTCGGCGGCGGCTTTGGGCCGTTCCCGCCGGAGAAGGATCAACGGAAGGGCCGCTTCTGGGGATGGACGCCGTGGGAGGGGCCGGACACCGACTTCCCCGATGTCGTGAATACGAGCGCGAGCGTCGACTTCCTGAAGCAGAAGCAGGAGAAACCATTCTTCCTGGCGCTGGGCTTCTGGCGCCCGCATACGCCGTTCACCGCGCCGAAGCGCTTCTTCGACCTGTATGCGGATGCCGCTTTGCCGCCGGGCTACAAGGAGAACGACCTCGCCGATGTTCCGGCGGCGGCCAAGGAACTCGCGGCAGTGTGGGGCGAGCGGTTCGATGCGGCGAAGACGCAAGAGTGGCGCGCCTTCGTGCGGGCTTACCTCGCGTGCACGAGCTTCGCCGATTGGAGCTGCGGACGGATCCTGGATGCGCTGGACAGCAGTCCTTACCGGGAGTCGACGATCGTGATGTTCTGGTCCGATAACGGCTACCATTGCGGAGAGAAGAACCACTGGGAGAAGAACACTCTGTGGGAGAAGTCGGCGCTGACGCCGATGGCGATCCGTATTCCGGGCTCAAAGCATGCGGGAAAGCGCTGCATGAGGCCGGTGAGTTTGATCGACCTCTATCCGACGCTGGTGGAGACCTGCGGGTTGAACAAGCCGAAGCATACGCTGGAGGGCCGGTCGCTTCTACCGCTCCTCGACAAGCCGGACGCTCGATGGGACCGGCCGGCGTTGACCACTTACGGAGAGCATGTGGCCTCGGTGCGTGACGATCGGTACCGCTACATCCGCTATGCGGACGGCAGCGAGGAGTTGTACGATCACAGCTTGGATCCTCATGAATGGGAGAACCTGGCTTCCAAGCCAGGGATGGAAGCGGTGAAGAAGAGGCTGGGCAAAGCAATTCCGGAGCGCTGGGCTCCTTCGCTGGGAGGGAGGCTAGGCTGAGATGCGCGCGATCCTTTTCCTGGCCGCGTTGAGCGCCTCGGCACAGGATGCGATCGAGGTGCTTTCGGCCCGGTGCTGGCAGTGCCATACCTCGAAGCTGGCGATGTCGGGGCTCGACTTGACGACGCGCGAGGCGGCATTGAAGGGAGGCTCGCGCGGGGCTTCCGTTGTGCCGGGCGATACCGGAGCGAGTCTGATCATCCAGGCGGTGGAGCGTAAGGGAAAGCTCATCATGCCGCCGGCGGCGCCGCTGGCTGCATCCGAGATCGAGGTGTTGCGGCGGTGGGTAGAGACAGGCGCGCGGTGGCCGAAGGAGACGGCGGTGAAGGAGCCGTCTTGGTGGGCCTTCCGCAAGCCCGTGCGGCCGAAGAGCGGGAACAAGATTGACGACTTCCTTCAAGCCGGGTTGAAGGCGGCTGGTTTACAGCCATCGCCGCAGGCCGGCAAGGCGGCGCTCGCCAAGAGGCTCTACTATGATCTGCACGGGTTGCCTCCGACGGCCGAGCAGGTGCAGGAGTTCCTGCGGGACTCCTATGAGAATCAGGTGGAGAAGCTGCTGGCATCGCCGCGCTATGGGGAGAAGTGGGGGCGGCACTGGCTGGACCTGGTGCGCTACTCCGATACGGCGGGCTTTGAGCTGGACTCCTATATCGCCGATGCCTGGCGGTACCGGGATTGGGTGATCCGGAGCTTCAACGAGGACAAGCCGTACGACCGGTTCATTCGTGAGCAGCTGGCAGGCGACGAGGTGGCGCCCGAGGATCCTGTGGCGCAAACGGGCACAGGCTTTTTCTGCGTGGGCCCGAACCGCGATATGTTCCCGGACCAGGCCGATATCAATCGCGTCGAGACGCTGACCGACTTCGTCGACACGACGGCGGGCGTGTTCCAAGGGCTGACGTTCGGCTGCGCGCGGTGCCATGACCATAAGTACGATCCAATCCCCCAGCGCGACTACTACCGGCTTCAGGCGGTCTTCGCTCCGGCGGTGAAAGTGCGGGTGCCCTTGAGCCGGCTGGACTCGCTCGGCTGGGAGCGGCAGGAGAACGTCTATGAGATCCGGCTGCGGGAGATCGGCGAGCAGATCGGACGGATCCAGGAAAGGTGCAAGAAGGAAGGCAAGGCGGGAGACGAGAAGATCCGGGCTTGCCTGAATGAGAACGAGGCCGGACAACTGAAGGCGGTGGAAAAGGAGCTGGTGCGGATGTTCACGAACTACCGCGCCAAGCCGTTCGCCTGCGGGGTGACCGATGTGGGCGACTACTCGCCGAATACGGTGATCCCGGGCAAGGGTGAAGAGGTGAAGGCGGGCTTCCCGTCGGCGTTGGGCGGCGGCGACATCCCCGAGCAGTCCTTTGAGCGGCCGACGACGGGACCGATTCCGCTGACGCCGACGACGGGGCGGAGGAAGGCGCTGGCCGACTGGATCGCGAGCAAGGAGAATCCGCTGACGGCGCGGGTGATGGTGAACCGGATCTGGCAGTATCATTTCGGGCGCGGGATTGTGGCGACGCCGAGCGACTTCGGGACGCGTGGCCGCGCGCCGTCGCATCCGGAGCTGCTTGACTGGCTGGCGGTGGAGTTCATGCAGCGAGGCTGGTCGGTGAAGGCGATGCACCGTTTGATCCTCCATTCGGCGGTGTACAAGCAGGCGGCTCAGCCATCGAAGCCGGCGCGGGAGAAGGACCCGGAGAACATTTGGTTGAGCCACTTCCGGCGGCGGAGGCTGGATGCCGAAGAACTGCGGGACGCGGTGCTGGCGGCGACCGGCAGATTAAACCTGAAGGAGGGCGGGCGTGCGGTGGTTCCGCCGCTGAGCGAAGAGGAGCTGTTCAACCTGATCGGCAAGGCAAGCGAGCAGTGGATCGTGACCGGGGATGAGAGCGAGCACACTCGGCGGAGCGTCTACCTGTTCCAGAAGCGGACGTTCCGGCTGCCGATGCTGGAGGTGTTTGACGCGCCGGAGAGCATGCTGACCTGTTCGCGGCGTGAGGTGAGCACGACGGCGCCGCAGGCGCTGACGTTCCTGAACGGGGCCTTCGTGATGAAGCAGGCGCGTGCGTTCGGCGCCGAGCTTGCGGAAAAGCATGACGCGGAGTTGGTGCAGGCGGCATGGATCCGTGTGCTGGCGCGGGAGCCGGCGGCGGCGGAGGCCGAGCAGGCGCGCGGGTTCCTGGTGGCGCAGCAGAAGGAGCTGGGATCTCGGCAGGCAGCGGCGGTTGAGCTGGTGAGGGCGCTACTGAATTCGAATGAGTTTGCTTATGTGGACTGAAGACAGGACAACGCGAAGAAGGTTCCTGGCGCGAGCCGGGATGGGGTTTGGCGCTGCGGCGGCGAGCGCGCTGCTTCAGGCGGAGACGGCGAATCCACTGGCTCCTAAGGCGCCGCACCAGCCGGCGCGGGCCAAGAGCGTGATCTTCCTGTTCATGCACGGCGGGGTGAGCCACATCGATACATGGGACCCGAAGCCGGAGCTGACGCGGCTGTCGGGGCAGACGCTTCCGCCGAGCTTCGCCAAGGGGTTGAAGACGTCGCGGATCGACTTCACGAAGGCGATCATCCGGGGCAGTCCGTGGAAGTTCGCCAAGCACGGGCAGTCGGGGATCGAGGTGTCGGAGCTGTTTCCCCACATGGCGCGGCACGTGGATGAGATGGTGCTGGTGCGGAGCTGCCACGGGGATGCGTTTGACCATGCTCCGGCGATGTACCTGCTGAGCACGGGCTCGCAGTTTCCGGGCAAGCCGTGCCTGGGCTCGTGGGCGGTGTATGGATTGGGGAGCGAGAACCGGAACCTGCCGGCCTTTGTGGTGATCAGCGACGGGGCGATGAAGTCGGGGCCGCAGGGATACGGGGCAGGTTACCTTCCCGCGGTGTATCAGGGCACGATGTTCCGCGCGGGGCAAATGCCGATTCTGGACTTGGGGAGCCCGCAGGGGTTGAGCAGCGAGGCGCAGCGGCGGACGCTGGACCTGATGCAGGCGATGAACCGGCGGCACCTGGAGGCGCGGCCGGGCGATACGGAGCTGGAGGCGCGGATCGCGTCCTATGAGCTGGCGTTCCGGATGCAGGCGACGGCTCCGGAGGCGGTGGACCTGTCGGGCGAAACGGAGGCGACCAAGAACCTGTACGGGATCGGCGAGCCGCAGACGGACGACTTCGGGAGGAAGTGCCTGCTGGCGCGTCGGCTGGTGGAGCGCGGGGTTCGGTTCGTGCAGCTGTACTCGGGGACGCACCTGGGCGATGACTGGGACGGGGCGCATAACGACCTGGTGGGTTCGCACGTGAAGATGGCGGGGAAATCAGATTTGCCCATCGCGGCATTATTGAAAGACCTGGCGGGGCGCGGTCTGCTGGAGACGACGCTGGTGGTGTGGGCCTCGGAGTTCGGGCGTACGCCGCTGGCGGAGGGAGCCAAGGGGCGCGATCATCACCCTTATGCGTTCAGCCTATGGATGGCGGGAGCGGGGATCAGTGGCGGACGGGTGCTGGGTTCCACCGACGAGTTCGGACTGCGGCCGCGGGAGAATCCGATCACAGCGCATGACGTGAACGCGACGGTGCTACGGATGATGGGGCTTGACCATACGCGGCTGACCTATTTCTACCAGGGCCGGGATCAGCGGCTGACCGACGTGCATGGGGAGCACGAGTTCACGGAGTTCCTGCTGAAGGGCTGATCATTCGCGGCGGAGGGCGGCGACAGGGTCGATGCGTGCGGCGCGGCGCGCGGGGATATAGCAGGCGGCGAGCGTAAGCAGGGCAAGAAGCAGCGGCGCGCCAGCGAGCAGAAGCGGGTCGGAGGTGCTGATTGCCAGGGCCTGGGTGAGGCCATCGACGAAGGAGGCGAGCAGCTTGGTAAGCGAGATGGCCATGGCCATCCCGGTCACGAGGCCGGTGATGACGAGAGCGGCTCCTTCGCGCATGACGAGCCGCAGGATGCGGAGGCGGGTAGCGCCGAGGGCGACGCGGATGCCGATTTCATGTGACCGCTGGGCGACGGCATAGGCGGTGACGCCGGCGAGTCCGATGACGGCGAGGATGAGGGAGAACAGACCCATGCCGCCGTAAACCATCATGGTGAGTTCGGAGATGTGGTTCATTTTTTGAACGACCTCGGCGGCTGATCGCGAGTTGAATACTGTGATGCGGGGATCGGTGCGGGCGAGGTGGCGGCGGAGCAGGGCGGCGGCATCGACGCCGGGAGGCGTGCGCAGCAGGAGGATGACGCCCTGGGGGCCGGGTGTCAGGAAGTCGGCCGGCCTGGTGAGGCGGTAAGCTCCGGGGTGGACAAGATCCATGGCGAAGCCGCTACGGACATTGGAGGCGACACCGATGACTTCGTGGGTGACGCCTTCGAGTTCGATCGTGCGGCCGGTGGCATGCTGTCCGGGCCAGTTTTCGGCGGCCATCTTCTGATTGACGATGGTGACGGGGACAGGACGGCGGTGGTCGTCCGGATGAAAGGCGCGTCCGGCGAGGATGGGGATGCCGGCGGTTTCAAAGAAGCCTGCGCCGACCTGCTCGGTGCGGAGGCTGAGCTGGATTTTGCCACCGGGAGAGACGTCGGTGGCGGTGACCGATTCAGCGCCAAAGGCTCCGAAGGGTGGGGAGAGGGAGAGCGAGGCGGCATGGACCTCGGGGAGCAGGCGTAGCTGGTCGGGAAGGGAAGAGATCAGCTGGCGGGTTTGTTCGGCGGAAAGGCCGTCGCGGAGCGGATCGATGGAGACGAGGTGGAGACCGGCGGGTTCGAAGCCGAGCTTGGTGGAGGAGGAACGGGCGAAACCGAGGACGATGAAGCCGGTGACGAGCAGCAGGGCGAGCGAGCCGGCGACCTGCTGGAAGACGAGCATGTTGCGCGCGCTCCACCAGCGGAAGCGGCGAAGGCGCGCGGCGGCTCCTTCCTTGAGCATGGGCGCGAGGCCGACGCGGGAGGCTTGGAGAGCGGGGGCGAGTCCGCAGAGGATGCCGAGCAGCAGGCCGACGGCGGCGGAGACGGCGTAGGTTTCCCAATCGAAGATCCAAGTGAGGTTGGTGTATTCAGGAAGCAGCGCGAGGACGGCGTCCGAGGAGATCATGCTCCACCAGGCGAAGGCGACGGCTCCGATGCCGCCGAGGATGGCGATGAGGGAGCTCTCGGTGATGAGCTGGCGGATGATGCGGGACCGGCCGGCTCCCATGGCGAGGCGCGTGGCGATCTCCTGGGAACGGAAGGCGGAGCGCGCAAGCAGCAGGTTGCCGACGTTGGCTCCGGCGATCCAGAGCATGAGGCCGGCGAGGACGAGGGCGAAGCCGCTCACGGCGGGCAGGTCCTGATCGCGGATGGGGACGAGGCGGCCGCCGGGGAGGAGGGTGATGCGGCGCTCCTTGCGCTCCTTACCGGGATCGTTGTACTGCTGCTCCTGGCGGCGGAGGAAGCCGTCCATGGCGGTTTCGGCTTGCTCTGAGTCGAGGCCGGGGTTGAGGCGGCCCAGGATATGGAAAGCGGCTACCTTGCGGTCTTCCAGCGGCGAGGAGGCGAGTTCCGGAGCGATGGACTTCTGAGCGGTGACCGGGATCCAGACGTCGGCGGCCATCATCATGGGGGACGCGCCGAGGAACTCTTCGGGCGCTACGGCGAGGACGGTGATAGGCTGGCCGTTGAGATAGATGGTCTTGCCGGGAAGGTTGCGCTCGGAGGCGAAGTGGTTCTTCCAGAGACGGTGGCTGATGACGGCGGCGGGAGCGTCGGAGAAGCGGTAGTGAAGACCGAGTAACTGGAAGTAGTTGTCACTGACGAGGTGGCCCCAGACGCGCGTGGCGCGGCCTGGTTCGCCGAGAGCGAAGGGAACGGGAGCGAGGTACGCGGCAAGGGATTGCCATTGGCCGCTGGAGTCGCGGAGGGCTTTGTAGTTGGGATAGGAGAAGCTTTGGCGGGTGGTGAGGAGCGTGGCGGGTTGGGCTACGGCGGGGAGGCTGCGGAAGATGGTGGAGCGGAACTGGGAGTACATGCTTGTGGTCATGCCGATGCCGATGGTGAGGGAGAGGATGGCGGTGAGGGCGAAGCCGGGGGAGTTGCGGAGCTGGCGGAGCGCGTAACGAAGATCAGCGGAAAGATCGCGTAGGTGTTCGGCGGAGAGGCGGAAGAGGAGATCGGCGAAGACGGGTAGGAGGCCGAGCCAGCCGCGGCGCGAGGCGGCATCGCGGATGATCTCTTCGGAGGCCTGGTTGAGAGGTTCGGCGAAGGCGTGGCGGAACTCTTCGGGGAAGGCGCGGGCGAGCCAGCGGTAGAGGCGGATGGAGAGGGAAGCGGAGTTTGGCATGTGTGGTTACCTTGCGGTTGCTTTCGCGTCGATGAGGCGGACGAGCTCGCGGAGGCGGGCCGATTCGGCATTGAGGACGCGGCGGCCGAGGTGAGTGAGGCGGTAGTAGCGGCGGCGGGCGTCGTCCAGATCGCCGGCGGGGCGGTGCGGGGATTCCTCGATGAGCCCCTCCTGGGAGAGACGGTTGAGGGTGCCGTAAAGGGTGGCTGGCCAGAGACGCAGTTTTCCGGAGGTGCGATCGAGGACGTCCTGCATGATGCCGTAGCCGTGCTGGTCGTTATCGGCGAGGGAGAGGAGGATATGGAACCAGTTGGAGCGAAGGGGCAGGAAGTCGCCGGGGAGAGGAGGCTTGGGCATATCTGCTCCAGTATATATATGAATCAATATATATATCAAGAGGGAGTGATCAAAAAACGCCCACATTGAAGGAAACGTGCTACTTTGGTGGTTCGTCTCTCGATTTTGCCCAGGGGCAGAAGAGCGGACATTTCTTAACAACCTATGAAATTCTTCCTTTGTTTTGTTGGGCTGCTGGCAGCTTGTGGGACGGCGCTGGGGCAGCCGTTTGAGTTCAACTTGCAGGGCGCCTACTACCGGTTCGGGAAGGCGCAGCTGGGCTCGTACTCGGCGGAGCAGCCGCGGGATGACGACACCCGGATCAAGCTGCGGAACGGGGCCGGAGCGCGGTTCACGATCAACACCAAGGGCTACTATGGGCACGAGTTCACGTACTTGGTGAACAAGGGAGATTTGACGGCGACGACGCGGGCGGTGGTGAACCGGGTTACAGTGGCGACGACGCAGTCGAGCAAGATTACGATGCGGCAGGGGGCCTACAATTTTCTGATGTACATGATGCCGAGGGGAGAGCGGTGGCGGCCCTACATCACGGGCGGATTGCAGATGACCGATTACGGCCGGCCGAGTTTGGCGGGGATTGAGACATTCAAAACTCGGAACTACGGGGCGAATTTTGGGCTGGGGTTGAAGCTGCGGATCGCGCCGCGGGTGCACTTGAGGATTGATGGGCGCGAGTATATGGGCGGCAAGCCGTATGACCTGAAGTTCTCCGACGCGACGCGATCGGGCGGGACCGTGCGGATGCAGGAAGCCAGCTTCGGGCTCGGGTTCTCGTTCTGATGTTGCGCCTGGGTTGTGCGCTGCTGGCGGCGGTGAGTTTGCCTGGCGCGGATCTGGCCAGTTTCCAGTTGCCGGCGAAGACGGCGTTTCCGGCGTCGATGCCGCGGTATCCCAATGCGTGGTTCTACGTGGAAGCAGCATTGGCGGCGAACTATGCCGATGCGGTGAAGCTGGTGAGGTCCAACCTTCGGTCGGCGATGCGGCTGCGCGAGTACTACGGACCGTTTTCCAATCCCGAGGGCTGCGATTCCGACTTCCGGCTGGAGCATTTGCAGCCGTGGGAGGACAACCGGCACCGCGCGCTACAGCATTCGCATGCGTTCCACATGCGGTACTACCATTCGAGCCTGGAGGCGGCGAAACTACACGAGGTGACGATGGAGGGGAAGCGGTATTACCGGGTGGCCGCGAGCGCGCACTACGAGGTGGAGCACACGAATCCCAATCACGCCGATGTGGAGATCTGCCCGATTTGCGGGCTGACGGGTGAGTACGCGACATTGCAGGGGAACCTTGTGGAGATCGCGCATGATCCACTGGGGCTGGAGCTATTGCTCACGGGCCGAATTCGAGGCGAGGTTGTACGTTTCGATGATTGGGAGCAGCGCGAAGTGGGCAGTGTTTTATCGTTGCGGCGCAGATTCACCGTCGGGACGCACGTTTTTGGCGGAATGAGCGAGGGCCGGAACACGCTGCGGATCGGAATCGTGACCTTGGAGAGGTAGATCGGGTGGCGCGGCGGGTGGCCGCGCGGCGTGAATGCTCGCCGGTTGCGGTTTGCGGTTCCGCCTGAGCCGTGTTTCAGGCGCCCCGTTTCAGGGAAGGTCGAGCCGGACCTCTTTGTGAAATCGCGCCCGCATATCACCGAGCCAGCGGTCCAGGTAACGGCGGTTGAGGTCGATGACCGAGTAGGCGATGGAGCCATCTGAAGCGGCTTGGGAGAGGATCTCGCCGTTGGGATCCATGATGTGGGTGGGGTAATCGTAACCGGACGAGACAAGAAAGACGCGGTTCTCAATCGCTCTCGCCTTGGCCAGGCTAAGATCGCCACCCCAAATCGGAACCAGCAGGATTTCGGCGCCCTGCAGCGCCAGATGACGCGCAGGATCGGCGAATTGGACGTCCCAACAGATCATCATCCCGACTTTGCCGAAGTCGGTAGGGAACACCGGATAGGAGCTGCCGGGAGTCAGACCGCCCTCCAGTTCCTCACGCGGCAGGTATACCTTCCGGTACTTGCCCGCCAGATTGCCTTCCCGATCCAACAGCACCGCGGTGTTGTAGATTGCAGTGCCATCCCGCTCATAGATGCCGGCGGCGATATAGGCGCGTTTGCGGCGCGCCATTTCCGCAAGTCGCGCGGTTGTCGGACCCGGCACTGATTCGGCGACTTCGGGAAAGCTCTTGCCTGTCCCGATCATCGTAATCCCTTCCGGCAGTAGAATGATGTCCGCGGCGGACACCGAGCTGCCGATGAGTTGCAGGAACCTGTCGACGCTGGCCTGCGCGGAGCCGGTCTGGCGCGGACGTAGGTTGACCGAGGCGATGCGGACGTTGCGCGGGCCGGGGTCCGGGATCTCGTGAAAGGAAAGATCGTCCCACCATACGGTGGCGTTGGGGGCATTCCGCAGGAACAGCTGAATTTTGACGGCGGCGGCGTCTTCCGGCGCCGGAACCTCCATCGAGAGGCGGCGCCACGCGCCGTCACGGGAGACGAGCCATGGATGTTCGGGTTGGGAGACGCGTTTCCCCGAGGCCGACAGCCAGTCCAGCCGCGCCAGAATTTGCAGCGATTCCTGGGCGACGCGTTCGCAGCGGTAGTGGGCGAGGAAGCGATAGAAAACGCGCGGCTGAATTCCGCTCAGGGTATACTGCCAGCCGCCAAAAGCGGCCGCATTGCCATCTGCCGCGACAGCGAGAGAGTTCGGCTGGCCGCGGCTCACGGAGGTCTCAAGGAAAGCGCGCGGGGCGATTTCCTCGCGCGGGGCCCAACGGGTCCAGCCATCAGGTGAGGAGTCGAAGCCGGACTGGCTCCAGCGGATGGGCTCGGCGCCGCACATCACCGCGCCAAAAAGCAAAACGAGGCAGAACAGCCGCAAATTGGACATCCACGGTCATTCTATTCTATATCGGATTCCAGTGGCTCCACCCCGGTGATACAATCCGCGGAATGAGAAACGCGCTTTGGCTGGCGACCATGGGACTGCTTGGCTTGGCTTTGCTCGGGCAGGAGCCGAAGGGAGCAGGCAAGAAGAGCAAGAAGGAAGTCGGGCCGCAGCCGCGCGTGGTGACGCCCGCTGCAAGAGACTGGCAGCCGCCTTCCGATGCGGTGGTTTTGTTTGGCGGCAAGGACGTGAACGGGTGGCGTAAGAAGGACGGATCGCCGACAGGATGTAAGGCGGAGAACCGCGAGATGATCTGCGCCACCGGCAGCGGTGATGCCGTGAGCACGGAGACATTCCGCGACGCGCAAATCCATATCGAGTTCAAAGTGCCGCTCATGCAGGACCAGCAGGGGCAGCGGCGCGGTAACAGCGGCGTGTACTTGCAAGCCTGTTACGAGGTTCAAATTCTCGATAGCTATGAGAACCCGACCTATCCGGATGGATCCTTGGGGGGTGTGTACGGATTTGCTCCGCCGCTGGTGAACGCAAGCCGCAAGCCGGGGGATTGGCAGAGCTTCGACATTCTGTTCCGCGCGCCCAAGTGCGACGGCGAAGGGAAAGTCAGTGAGGCGGGCCGCGTGAGCCTGTTTTTGAACGGGGTGCTGATTCAGGACGGAGTGAAGGTGGAGCGCAAGGGAGGCGGATGCCGGCTGGCGGCGATCTGCGGGGAGGGGCCGTTGCTGCTGCAGGATCAAGCAACTTCCCAAACGCGCCGCACACGCAGATGACGTTCCGGAATATCTGGTTGCGGAAGTTGGAGCCCTAGCCGGCTAGTGCGGGCTGAGCCACTCTTCCGGTGGCAAGTTTCGTAAAGGCTCCACTTCTTCCATCACGCGCCAGGGGCGGTCCTCGATGAAATAGCGGACGTGCGTGACGTGCGTCTCGAACTCGTGCGCCGTGACGCGCTTGTTCGGATCGGCAAGGACCGCGTTGCGGATCAGGTTGTAGTAGGTGGAGGCGCGCTCGCTCATCCAGTTTCCTTCTCCGGCATGCTGGTTGGCGATCTTGTCTACGGTTTCCAGGAAGAATGCGGCATGCTCGGGAACCGCCAGCAGGCGGCGCATGAGGACGTTGTCGGCGACTCCATACAGTAGGGGCCGCTCCAAGCCGTCGAACGCGCCATCCTTATCCCATGGGATCCAGTGGAACATCGCCGATCCTGGAGGGCGGTACAAGAAGAAATTGTTCATCGCCCACCGGCCGTTGAGGCCGTCGCCGTCGCAAAGGAAATTATCGACTGCGAGATAGATGAGAAAGCTCTTGATATGTAGGCTCGTGCGGATGCGGCGAGCGAAATCCTCCGGATCGGGCGAGTTGGCCGCCTGGATCAGCTCGAGAATTCCCTCCGGCTCCGGCCGCGACTCATGCGTGGCGGGCTTAAACATAGTGGGCACGTAAGTCGCGGGGTCGGGGCCGAGATCGTTGAAGCGCCAGGGCAGGATCCACTTGTATTCATAGAGATGGCCGAGCGGATTCTCGAAGTTGCGGGCCAGGAATCCCTGGTCGACATCCTCTACCATCGCGTACAGGCCATGGTACTGGCCATTGATGAACAGGCGTGCAAAAGATCCACGTGGCGCGGGAACCTCCAGCTTGCGGAATAGTTCCATGATGAGCGGTTCGATCAGCATGGAGTCGTCCTGCCAGAGATTGTCCAAAACCAGAGTGTCCAGGCCCACGAAACGGCGATTCTTCGTAAACTTGCCGAAGTCGATTTTCAGGCCGGGCTTACGCGGATTGCGGCTGCCGTTGCCACGCGAGCGGACTCCCGCGTTGTCGGCCTTCATGCCGCGCCAGGTAAGATCCACACGGTAGTAAGTGTTCTGAATGTAGTTGGCTTGCAGGCTGGCCCAGTCGTTGGGATTCATTCTCAGGTGTATGTCGTGCAACTGTGTTGCGTCAAACAGTGTGCTTTGATTGGGCGCCTGCGCGAAAACCCCAGGCGCAAGACACGATAACAGGACCAGCGCCGAAAGGATTTTATGTCCCACCCCAACCAGATCGGCTGGGGGGTGAGAAATCTGAATGTCACTGAGGGAAGAAAAGAATTAGGCTTACTCAACCCAGACCTTGCTCGCGGCCGCGCGGCCCAGTTGCACGGGTGCTCCATCGACGCGCAGGCTGGCGGTGTCATCGTAGTTATGTCCTAGCACCTCCAGCCGTTTGCCGGGCTGTATCGACAGTTCATCGAGATACTCCAGCAGCTGTCGATCACGTTCGTAAACACTAACCACCTTGACGTGGGAGCCGGGTTTTACCTTATCCAGAGTGCGCCATCCGCGGCGGCGGCGCTGGTCGGGCGTGACTAGTTCGGCGAGATTGCCGTGCGGGCAGGCCTTGCCGGGGCCGAGTTTCTGATCGAGCAAACGCTCGAAATCGGCCGAGACGGCATGTTCCAAGCGCTCGGCCTCGTCGTGGACCTTGTACCATTCCATGCCGAAGATCTCCACCAGCATGCGTTCGATCAGATGGTGGCGGTGGAGCACGCGTCCGGCGATTCCGCGGCCTTCGGCGGTGAGCGTGATGTGGCCGTTGGCGTCGACTTCGATGAGGCCGTCGCGCTTGAGGCGCCGCGTTGCCATGGTGACGGCGGGAGCCGAAACATGAAGCCAGCGCGCAAGCGTTGCGGCGATCACCGCTTCGCCTTCGCTATCGGCTTCCGCGATGGCCTTCAGATAGTTCTCCTTGGAGATGGTGATCTTCACGCTCAAGATGATTGTACCCTGTGGGGGGCTCCTGGTATGCTCTTGGGAAGCCGCTATGAAACTCACATTTGGATCCTTGTCTCTGTTTGCGCTTGTGCTCGCCCCGGGCGCCGCTTTCTGCCAGGAAAAAGTGGATCTGTTCACCGTGCACCGCATCAAGAACGAGGCGCTGGAGAACTCCAAGGTGATGGAGCACCTGTTCTACTTGACCGACGTGCATGGGCCACGCCTGACCAATTCGCCGGGGTTCCGCGCGGCGGGGGAGTGGACCGTGGG
>Ga0194120_10000550_pt1 | contig 70939 bp, 66 predicted proteins | sample TA2MahCa65mmetaG_FD_148642 | JGI IMG/M metagenome (GOLD analysis project Ga0194120, IMG submission 148642) | Freshwater microbial communities from Lake Tanganyika, Tanzania - TA2015019 Mahale Deep Cast 65m | ecosystem: Environmental > Aquatic > Freshwater > Lake | place: Tanzania: Lake...
GCCTGACGATTAATGGGCGCGATAGTCGCGTGTTGTGCTCCTTCATAGGTGTCCACCTCGTTATAAGTGGACACTATTTTCGCTCCTCTCGATTGGCTGAGATAGACGCTGTCTATAGATCGCTTACGATTATTTCAGGAATTCTCATTACATGGTGCGCATTTCAAACCATTCCAATTTACTTCAACCCAGCAACGACTCAGCCAGATACATGGGCACGTTTCTTTGTCGTTTTTGCGGGGGCCGCTCTTATTCTCGTCCCTCTTATGGGTAGTGTGGGCACCCTTATCGAGGAAGCAATTGATGGTTTTCCTGTCCTTTCCTATTTGAAATTAAATAGGGGGGACGCTAATCTTATTGATGACTTCAGTAAACGAAAAAAAACTGTCTTGGTCAAACTTGTCATGAGTTCAATATCTACTGTTTTGCTTGGGATCTTATCAGCCAAGCTTGAGCAGCTTCTTTGAAAGAGATTAGTGCTGCCTTCAGAGAATGCTCTGAAGCTATTTTCTTAAAGTTTTTTGTAGTATTACAACCAGATCAATTTTAATGAAATGAAAATTCCAACGGAATTGGATATGAAGTATAAAGACAACGCCTTAGCTACTACGCTAAGAAACGGCACGTCTTGCGCTTAGCTGTTGAGTATTTTGTGCTCAGAAGGCATTTGATTGCGATCCAATTCATAGAGTTACAAGATAATACTAGAGTGTCAAATGCGTAAGAAGAAACCAAAGCTTACTAAATTTTTCAATCAGATTTAGCTGCTGCAGGTGTTCTCTCTAAGAAGCCAACAACATATTATCCAGCGCGACCTTAGCTTGTTGCTTTTCAGTATCTGCCACAACAATTTGATTGACCACATGGCCTGCGGCTAGATTCTCCAGGACCCAGGCGAGATGTTGTGGGTCAGTACGGAACATGGTCGAGCACATACTTAAGGTCGGAGCCATGAAATGCACCGATTTACCCTGAGCTTTGCACTCTTGGTTTAGACGGTTGACCAGATTCAGTTCGGTTGCGACCAGCCAGCGGGTATTGGGCTGACCTTCGCGGACGATTTTCAAGATCATTTCGGTCGAGCCGATGTAATCGGATTTTTCACAGACTTCAAAACAAGCTTCCGGATGCGAAACGACAATGGTTTCGGGATAGCGAGCTTTGAAATTGTCGATTTGCTCTGGCTGAAATGCTTGATGCACCGAACAATAGCCTTTCCAGAGAATGATTTTGGCATCACGGATTTGCTGTTCGCTGAGGCCGCCCATGGGTTTGTTGAAATCCCAGGTCACCATCTGTTGTAGTGGAATGCCCATCCGATAGCCAGTGTTGCGGCCTAAATGCTGATCCGGGAAGAATAAAACTTTTTCGCGGCGTTCAAAGCTCCAGTTAAGGATTTTTTCAGCATTGGAGGAGGTGCAGACGATGCCGTCATGTTTGCCGCAAAAAGATTTCAGGTCAGCAGATGAATTGATATAAGTAACCGGGGTGACCTGATTCTCAACATCTATCACTTGCGCCAGTTCATTCCAGCATTGTTCAACTTTGATGCGGTTGGCCATATCCGCCATGGAGCAGCCAGCAGCCAGGTCAGGCAAAATGGCAATCTGCTCGGGGCGTGACAGAATATCGGCTACCTCGGCCATGAAATGCACACCGCAAAAGACAATGTATTCGGCTTCCGACTGCGCAGCTTCCCGAGATAATTTTAAGGAGTCTCCGTAAATATCAGCATGTTTAAAAACTTCGTCACGCTGGTAATGATGGCCTAGCACAATCAGACGTTTACCGAGTTTGGCTTTCGCTGCCGCAATGCGTCTATCGCACTCGGCTTCATCAAGCAGCGCATAATCATGAATAGGAAGAGCGGAACTGTTCGCCATGATAGTCGTAACCTTCAATTAGACAGTAAACAGGGGTTGCAAAGGGGGTTCAGGCCGGATAGTTGTCCGGCCTGAGAGTACACGCTTATTCGGGTTTTGCTTCTTTACCGTCGGGTTTGCGCAGACGGATACCCAGTTCTTTCAATTGTTCTTCACTGACCACGGCGGGTGCATTGAACAGCGGGCAAGCCGCAGTCTGGGTTTTAGGGAAAGCAATCACATCACGAATCGAGCTGGCGCCGGTCATCAGCATCACCAGACGATCCAGACCAAAGGCGATACCGCCGTGTGGAGGGGCACCATATTTCAAAGCATCCAAGAGGAAGCCAAACTTCTCGCGGGCTTCTTCGTGGCCAATGCCCAGGATATCGAACACAGTTTGCTGCATCGCAGTACGATTAATACGAATTGAACCACCACCGACTTCAGTACCATTTAATACCAAGTCATAAGCGCGTGACAGTGCAGTCCCTGGGTTAGCTACTAAATCTTCAACTGAGCAGCTAGGTGCGGTGAAGGGGTGATGAATTGCGGTAAAACGTTTAGCTTTCTCATCCCAAGCGAACATGGGGAAATCAACGACCCACATTGGTGCCCACTCGCAGCTCAGCAAGTTGCGATCCAGACCCAGCTTGACACGCAGAGCACCCATTGCTTCATTGACGATGCTAGCTTTGTCCGCACCAAAGAAAATTAAATCGCCGTTCTGTGCGCCGACTTTAGTCATGACTTTGGCCCAGACTTCATCGGGTGCAAATTTAACAATCGGTGATTGTAGGCCTTCAACGCCGGCGGCAAGATCGTTGACTTTGATGTAAGCCAGACCTTTAGCGCCGTAAATGCCAACGAATTTGGTCAGTTCATCAATCGTGCTACGGCTCATGTCACCGCCTTCAGGCAGGCGCATAGCCACTACGCGGCCATTCGGATCATTGGCTGGGCCAGAAAATACTTTGAAGTCGACGGCTTGCATTTCTTCGGCAATATCGACCAATTCCAGAGGAATACGCAAATCCGGACGATCAGAACCATAACGACGCATTGCTTCTGCGTAGCTCATCACTGGGAAATGATCGCCCAAATCGACATGAATAATGTCTTTGAACAGACGGCGGATCATTTCTTCCATGATCTGCATAATTTGCTGTTCATTCAGGAATGAAGTCTCGATATCCAGCTGGGTAAACTCGGGCTGACGGTCAGCGCGCAAATCTTCGTCACGGAAACAACGCACGACTTGGTAATAACGCTCCATGCCGGCAATCATTAACAACTGTTTATACAGTTGCGGTGACTGAGGCAGGGCGAAGAACGAATTCTGGTGGGTTCGGCTCGGTACGATGTAGTCGCGAGCGCCTTCAGGTGTTGCTTTGGTCAGATAAGGCGTTTCGATTTCAAAAAACTCGTGATCATCCAGATACTGGCGCAAATGACGGGTTACGTCACGACGCACTTTCATTTTTTGTTGCATGGAAGTGCGGCGCAGGTCGATATAACGGAAACGCAGACGGGTTTCTTCGTTGACTTCGATTTCGCTTTCCAGTGGGAACGGCGGAGTTTCCGACTCGTTCAATACTTCTATTTGTTTGCCCAGTACTTCGATTTCACCGGTGGTGATGTTGGGGTTATGCGTGCCATCAGGACGGCCACGAACGATGCCTTCAATGCGAACCACATATTCACTGCGGACACTTTCAGCAATTTTGAAGCTTGCAGCTTCATCCGGGTCGAAAACCACTTGAACTAAACCGGCGCGGTCGCGCAGGTCAATAAAAATAACGCCGCCATGGTCGCGACGACGATGAACCCAGCCGCATAGTGCGACGGTTTGGCCCAGGTTTTGAGTGGTTAATTCTCCACATTTGTGGCTACGCATAATGGTTCTCGGTAATGAGGTGTTAACTAAAATAATTGTGAATTCAGGTGTTTTGCTGATGAAAGCAAAATCAGGGATTAATGGCAGGCACAGCTACCGGCACAACCGCCGCCACTATTGCCACCACCACTGTTATTGTCGCCGGCAACATTTTTCTTATTGCCGCTTTTGAAATCAGTTTCATACCAGCCGCCGCCTTTCAGACGAAAGCCCGCGGCAGAAATTTTCTTTTTCAGTTCTGGCTCTTGACAGGCAGGGCAGGTGACCAGTGGTTCAGCGCCCAGTTTTTGTAATGCTTCGTGAATGTGGCCACAAGCATGACATTGGTATTCGTAAATTGGCATCAGTTACTCCCATAATCAGTAAACGCCAAGGTAATGAGGTCGTTGTAATAAGAATTCAACACCCCTTAATGCTAGAATAGCTGGGTATTCTAATTGAAAACGTCAAAATAATGGATAAATTGACTATTGTAAGACCGGATGACTGGCATCTCCATGTGAGAACGGGTGCTGTTTTGCATGCGGTAATTGCAGCGACGGCTCAGCAATTTGCAAGGGCTATCATCATGCCCAACCTGAAACCACCGGTCACTTCTGTCAAGCAGGCTTTGAGTTATCGTGAGGAAATCCTGAGTGTCCTGCCGGCAGGCTCGGATTTTCAGCCTTTGATGACCTTGTATTTAACAGGTCTTACCTCAGTCAATGATGTCAAGCAAGTTGCAGAATCTGAGCATATTCACGCGTTTAAACTTTATCCAGCGGGTGCAACGACCAATTCTGATTCGGGGGTAAGCAATATCGAAGCGGCTTATCCGGTTTTTGAAGCCATGGAAAAGCATGATGTACCGTTATTGGTACATGGCGAAGTGACTGATGAGAAATACGATATTTTCGATAGAGAGAAAATATTTATAGACAGTCAATTGCAGGCAATAGTGAATCGATTTCCGAATTTGCGTATCGTCATGGAACATGTCACGACTGAAGAAGCCGTGCAATTTGTTGCAAGCGCTGCGGATAAAATCGCAGCAACGATTACGCCTCAGCATTTATTGTATAACCGTAATGCTATGTTGGCCGGTGGTATCAGACCGCATTTTTATTGCTTACCTATTTTAAAACGTGAGCAACATCGCCAGGCTTTAGTGGCTGCGGCCACGAGTGGCAGTCCTAAGTTTTTTCTCGGCACCGATAGTGCGCCTCATTTAACCCATCTCAAAGAACATAGTTGCGGCTGTGCGGGATGTTTTAATGCGCCTGCTGCATTGAGTTTGTACGCAGAAGCCTTCGATCAAGTCGGTAAACTTGACAAATTAGAGGGTTTTGCCAGCTTTTTTGGGGCTGACTTTTATGGTTTGCCTCGTAATCAGGGGCATGTGACCTTGGCAAAAACTGATTGGCAGGTTCCTGAAGTATTTCATCTGGCCAATGAAACCATTACACCTCTCAGGGCGGGAGAAACCCTGCACTGGCAGCTACTTTAATAGGAAGGGTCTATCTTGATCGTATCCAATCATGTCTACCGCTGGGGTTTGGTTTTGCTCTGGATGCTTTTGACCAGTGCAGTTTTTACCCGCGCCCCAATCCCCATTGATGAGACGCGTTATTTAACCGTAGCCTGGGAGATGTGGCAACGCGGTGATTTTTTAGTTCCCTATCTTAATGGGCAGACCTATAGCCATAAGCCCCCTATGTTGTTTTGGTTAATGCAATTAGGCTGGGCCGTTTTGGGTTTTAATGATGGCTGGCCGCGATTGGTTGGTCCCTTAGTCGCATTGATAGATTTGTTTTTAGTGAGACAAATTGCTTTAAAACTCTGGCCTAAGCAAATTGAACTTGCCAATCAGGCGCCTTGGATATTACTGGCAAGCTTGTTGTGGACGTTGTTTGCGACCTCAACCATGTTTGATATTTTGCTAACAGCCTGGGTGTTAATAGCTATGCTAGGCTTGCTTGACTTGCTTCAGGGTAGGGCGATTAAAGGCTGGCTGTTGGTCGCCTTTGCCATAGCTTGTGGTCTATTGGCTAAAGGTCCGGTCATTTTTCTGCATATTGTGCCAACTACTCTGCTAATGGCAGTTTGGGCGCGCGCTGATGCATTACCCTTCATCCGTTTAAGTATCGGTTTGATTCTGGCGATTTTATTGGGAATAGCTCTGGCTCTGGTTTGGGCTTTGCCTGCCGCTATGGCGGGTGGTGAAGAATATGCGGGCGCCATTCTTTGGCATCAGACGGCCGACAGGGCAGTGTCCACTAATATCCATAAGCGAGGTTTGTTCTGGTATTTACCTTTTCTGCCCTTGTTTTTATTTCCTTGGTTGTTTTGGGGGCGAGTCTGGCAAGGTTTTCGTTTACCAGGTTTTTTGCAAGATCTAGGGGTTCGTTTTTGTCTGGTTTGGTTGCTAGCAACCACGGTGTTGTTTTCGGTCTTACCGAGTAAGCAAATTCATTATTTAATACCCATGTTGCCGGCTTTTGCTTTATTAGTGGCGCGGGCCTTGACGCAAACGCAATCTAATATCGCTCTCAAATCAGACATCGTTTTGCCTTTGATGCTGGCTGCGATAGGTGTTTTTCTGATGTGCTTACCCAGTATTCCTGCTTTGAATAGCTACGGCTGGGTTCAAAATGTGGAGAGGGAGTGGGGTTTAACGGTTCTCACTGTAGCGGTATTTTTGGCGTTGAGCCTTTTTTATTGGCCAAAGTTCAGTGTGCTTGCGATTTCCGCTGCCATGGTGGTCGCAATCTTTGCAGGTCTTATTTGCTTCTTTCAATACAACCGCGATAGTTATGATTTAACGCCGGCTGCATTACAAGTCAAAGCCTTTAATGAACAGGGTGTTGATTATGCTTTTGTTGGAAATTATCAGGGACAATTAAACTATCTCGGACATCTGACTCAGGCTTTGCCAGTGCTAAAATCTGATCAGGTCTCTGCCTGGGCAGAACAACACCCTCAGGGCTATTTGATATCACTGGAAAAACAGCGTCCGGAAACGGCTTTTAGGCTTCAAGGACATCGGGAGTACTGGTTGGTCTTTCGTTCCTCGGCTCAGTTCAATGAGTTAAAACCTTTGTAAATTCAAGTAAAAAATTAGCTTAATTTTGTAACTATTTGATAGAATTAAATTTTAAAATCATTTCGTAATCTATGAAAATCTCTGTTGTTGTTCCGGTTCATAACGAAACTGAAAATGTTGATAGTTTGATCGCTGAAATTGCTCAAGCTTTAAGTTCTCAAGAAGCCTATGAGATGATTTTTGTCGACGACGGTAGTCGAGATGATACTCTGGAGAAACTTAAACAGGCGATGCTGCGCTATCCTGAGTTAAGAGTCCTGCAACACGCCAAAAGCTGTGGTCAAAGCCGGGCAGTTCATACGGGTGTGCTGGCTGCTCAGTATCCCTGGATTGCTACTCTGGACGGGGATGGACAGAATGATCCGGCGGATATTCCAAATTTGGTTGCCGCTTTTGATGCGCAAAATGATCCGGAGCTTTGGATGTTGGCGGGCTTTCGCCACCAACGCAATGACACCGGTTGGAGGCGCTTTTCCTCTAAATTTGCCAATTCAATCCGTCAATCTATTTTGCACGATGCAACCCCCGATACGGGGTGCGGTTTAAAGCTGTTTCGTCGCGACAAGTTTTTGAGCTTGCCTTATTTTGATCATATTCACCGTTTTCTTCCCGCCTTAGTGCAAATGGCTGGCGGTAAAGTGATTTCGGTTAAAGTCAATCATCGTGCACGCAACTTCGGTCAATCCAAGTATGGCACTCTGGATCGTTTAATGGTGGGGATAGTGGATATTCTGGGTGTGGTTTGGCTGAAAAAACGTCATAGCCTGCCGCAAACCAGTGAAATTAGCCGTCATTGATGCTGAGGGGTTAATCATGGATCAAGGTTTAGGCTTTTTTCTGGGGCATCTTCTGGAAAAATGGCAGCAATATTTTGCCGGAATGAGTTCTACCGATATTACTTGGTTAGGGATAGGTTTGGTTGGTCAGACCCTGTTTATGATGCGGTTCATTGTGCAATGGTGGCATAGTGAAAAGCACAAAAAAAGTATTATTCCAGTGAGTTTCTGGTATCTGAGTTTATCGGGTGGTCTGATTGTTCTGGCCTATGGTTTACACCGTTTTGACCCGGTCATTATTATGGGACAGTTGCCCGGCACTTTTGTCTATGCCCGCAATTTGTTGCTCATTCGTCGTGAAAGACAGGACTATCCTTGATATGTTGTGGTTAAAAGCGCTCCATCTGATTTTTATGGTGACCTGGTTTGCAGGGTTGTTTTATTTGCCGCGATTGTTTGTTTATCACGCCATGAGTGATGATGCGATTAGTGATGAACGCTTCAAGGTAATGGAACGCAAACTGTATTTCGGCATCATGACGCCGGGAATGGTGTTAACTTTCATTTTCGGTCTCTGGATGTTGCAGGATTATGCTTGGGCTATGTATGAGCAAGCGGGTTGGCTGCACCTTAAGCTGCTGCTGCTGGTCATTCTCATTATTTACCATTGGGTCTGTGGTCGCTATCTGGCTGATTTTAAACACAATCGTAATCATAAATCGCATGTCTTTTATCGCTGGTTTAATGAAGTACCTGTCTTGTTTTTATTGGCTATCGTATTCCTGGCGGTATTAAAACCTTTTTAAAAAGCTTGGCTTGGCTCACCAGTTCGACTGGACGCTGTACCCCCTAATTTGCTACAATCCATGGCATTTTTGGGCGCTTAGCGCACATTGTAATAATCACTTTCACACTCATCCCGGAGAAAACTCAAATGGCAATTAAAGTTGCAATCAATGGTTACGGACGTATCGGTCGCAATGTATTGCGTGCTTTGTATGAATCAGGTCGCACCAATGAAATTCAAATTGTTGCAATCAATGACTTGGGCGATTCCAAAACGAATGCACACTTGACCAAATATGACACCGTTCATGGCAAATTCCCGTTTGATGTGTCTGTAGATGGTGATTACATCATCGTTAACGGCGACAAAATCCGTGTCTTGGCTGAAAGAGATCCTGCTAAATTGCCTTGGGCTGAATTAGGTATTGACGTTGTTCACGAATGTACCGGTTTCTTTACCAGCAAAGCTAAAGCGTCTGCTCACATCGCTGCGGGTGCTAAAAAAGTCGTTATTTCTGCTCCAGGTGGTAATGATGTCGATGCGACCATCGTTTTTGGTGTTAACCACGAAACTTTAAAAGCATCTGATACCGTCATTTCAAACGCCTCTTGCACCACCAACTGTCTGGCGCCTTTGGTCAAACCTTTAATCGACACTATCGGTGTTGATCATGGTTTGATGACAACCATTCACTCTTACACCAATGACCAAGTTTTGACTGACGTGTATCACAGTGACTTGCACCGTGCCCGTTCAGCGACTCAATCCATGATTCCAACTAAAACCGGCGCTGCAGCTGCAGTGGGTTTGGTACTGCCAGACATGAAGGGCAAACTGGATGGTTTCGCGATGCGCGTACCTACTATCAATGTTTCTATCGTTGACTTGGCTTTCCAAGCTTCACGCGAAACCACGAAAGAAGAAATCGATGGTATCTTGAGAGCCGCTGCTGCAGGTCCTTTGAAAGGTATCTTGGCCATCAATGATGAGCCATTAGTGTCTTCAGACTTTAACCACAATCCGCACTCTTCAATCTACGAAGCATCATTAACGAAAGTGACTGGCGGTAATTTTGTCAAAATCCTGTCTTGGTATGACAACGAGTGGGGTTTTTCAAACCGTATGTTAGACACTACAGTGGCTTTGTATAACGCAAAATAAAGGACTTCCATGCAATTGAGAAGAACAAAAATCCTAGCGACGCTGGGACCTGCTACGGATAAGCCTGGTGTACTTGAAGATTTGTTCGAGGCAGGTATTGATGTCGTTCGCTTAAATTTCTCCCATGGTTCTGCGCAAGATCATATCGATCGCGCTACTCGTGTCAGAGAGTTAAGCAAAAAAACCGGTCGCCGGGTCGGCATTCTTGCCGACCTCCAAGGTCCAAAAATCCGTATTGAACGTTTCAAAGACAATAAAGTCTGGCTGGAAGAAGGTCAGGATTTTGCTTTGGATATCAATCTCGGCAAGCTAGATGGTGACAACACCCAGGTCGGTATCAGCTATGAACCCTTAGCCCGTGAAGTTAAACCCGGGACTCGTCTGTTGCTGGACGACGGTCGTGTGGTTCTGGATGTGGTCAATGTTGAGAATAACGCCCGAGTAAATACCAAAGTGGTAGTCGGCGGTGATTTGTCTAACAACAAAGGTATCAACTTGTTGGGTGGTGGTCTGTCTGCTGCAGCTTTGACTGATAAGGACAAAGAAGACATCAAAACCATCGCCGTGATTCAGGCGGATTATGTGGCGATCTCTTTTCCACGTACTGCGGACGATATGCATGAAGCCCGTGCCTTACTGGAAGCAGCAGGATCATATGCGGGTTTGGTGGCTAAAGTTGAGCGTGCTGAAGCAATGGAAGTCATCGATGAAATCATTCTGGCCTCTGATGTCATTATGGTGGCCCGTGGTGATTTAGGTGTGGAAATTGGCGATGCCAATTTACCCGCTGCGCAAAAACTGCTGATCAAGCGTTCACGCGAGCTGAATCGCGCCGTCATTACCGCTACTCAAATGATGGAATCCATGATTGAAAACCCTATTCCGACGCGTGCGGAGGTTTTTGACGTGGCGAATGCGATTATGGATGGTACTGACGCGATTATGTTGTCTGCGGAAACAGCATCGGGCAAACACCCCGTCAAAACAGTCCAAGCTATGGTTCGTATTTGTTTGGAAACTGAAAAGCAACGCAGTGTGACCACTTCACAGCATCGGATTACCGACAGCTTTGAACACATTGACGAAGCGATTGCGATGTCGGCGATGTACTTGGCGAATCATACTAAAATTAACGGTATTGCTTCGTTAACCGAATCAGGTTCTACGCCTTTGTGGATGTCACGAATCAGTTCTGGTATTCCCATTTTTGCGTTTAGCAGCCATGAGAGAACCTTGGGTCGTGTTACGATTTACCGTGGTGTATTTCCTGTGCATTTCAGTCATGAAAACATGGCAAGTACCGAAGTTAATCAGTTTGTTTTAGATAAACTGCGTTCGCGTGTGGCGGCGGAAAAAGGTGACTCCTTTATCATTACTAAAGGTGATCGCACTGGCAGCAGCGGCGGTACTAACTCGCTAAAAGTTGTCAAAGTAGGCGATTAATCTTGCTGAGTTAGGGTTCGCATTGAACTGGCTTCAATGCGAACCTTCTGTCTTAGACGACACGGTCGGGCAGGTCTTGTCCGGTAAAAAAAGCATGTAAATTTGCCAACACCTTTTCGCCCATTGCGGTTCGGGTGGCAATTGTCGCACTGCCCAGATGCGGCAACAGCGTTATATTTTCCAATTCTCTGAAACCTGGATGTATCTCAGGTTCGCCTTCATAAACATCTAGGCCTGCGCCTGCTATCTGCCGCTTGTTAAGCGCATCAATTAAAGCCTGACTATCCACGACATCACCTCGGGCTGTGTTGATTAAATGGGCAGTGGGTTTCATAAGTTTTAAACGTTCGGCATTGATTAAGTGACGCGTGGAGGCGCCACCGGGGCAGTGTAATGACACATAATCACAGCGCGTGAGTAATTCTTCTACGCTGGAGCATGCCTCAGCCTGTAAATCCCCCACGATGACGGGATCAGCTGGGCTGAGTTTGGTGTAGAGGATTTTCATGCCAAAGCCGTGATGCGCTTTACGGGCGACGGCTTGAGCAATACGCCCAAAACCAATCAAACCCAGGGTTGCTCCCGTGACATCGCTGCTCATCATCTGGGTAGGACACCAGCCATGCCATTGGCCGGCTCTAACCAGACGGTCACCCTCTGCACCGCGTCTGGCTGACATTAATAATAAGGTCATCGCGATATCGGCAGTACTTTCGGTGAGTACGCCAGGCGTGTTGGTGACGATTAAGCCTTCGCTGCGGGCGGCTTCTATATCAATATGGTTATAACCCACACCAAAATTACCCAGAATCCTGCAGCGTTTGTTGGGAACTTTTAAGACTTCTGCTGGCAGGCTATCACATACAGTTGGACAAACTGCGTCATAGTTTTGCAGGGCGAATTTAAACTCATCAGTACTTAGAGTTGTGTCATTAAGATTTAAGCTGACGTCATAAAGACTTTGTAGTTGAGCTTCAACACTGGCGGGCCAGCGACGGGATATTAGAACTTTAGGTTTATTCATAGTGTGTCGCTAATCATCTTTTCGGCTACCAAGTATAAATGAGCCTAACTTCGCTGCCCAGCAAACTATGGCATTTGTTATATTGTTTACCTTTTAAATCTGCAGGGCCAGTCAAACATGTTGGAAAGTTTTTTTAGTAAATCCCGTATCACGGCAAAAGATGGCTTTAATCGTTGGATGGTACCGCCGGCGGCATTAGCTGTACATTTGTGTATTGGTCAGGCCTATGCTTTTAGTGTGTTCAATGATCCTCTCAGTCGCTTGATTGGCATTCAGCAGTCTGCGCCTGAGGATTGGAAACTGACCAGTATCGGTTGGATATTTAGTTTGGCTATTGTTTTTTTAGGGCTGTCGGCTGCTTTTGCCGGCAAGTGGCTAGAGAAAGTTGGGCCTCGTTTGACCATGTTTGTGGCCGCTTGTTGTTTTGGTAGTGGTTTTATATTGTCGGCGCTAGGTGTTTATTGGCATGAACTGACGTTGCTTTATTTGGGTTATGGTGTTTTGGGCGGTATCGGTTTAGGTCTTGGCTATGTCTCCCCGGTTTCAACTTTGATCAAATGGTTTCCGGATCGTCGTGGGATGGCAACGGGTTTGGCCATCATGGGCTTTGGGGGAGGCGCGATGATAGGTGCACCGTTGGCAGTTGCCCTGATGGATGGGTTTAAAACTGAGTTCGGTTTGGGGGTTGCCGAGGCTTTTCTCGTTATGGGGAGCGTTTATTTTTGCTCCATGATGATCGGTGCTTTAACCATCAGGATACCGCCTGATGGCTGGCAACCCAGCGGTTGGCAAGCTAAGCAGCAGTCCAATGGCATGATTAGTCAGTCGCATGTGCATATTGATCAGGCGATGAAAACACCCCAGTTTTATCTGTTATGGATGGTGTTATGTTGCAATGTTACCGCAGGTATTGGGGTGCTGGGTCAGGCCTCGGTGATGATTCAGGAAATGTTTAAAGGAAGCGTAACTCCGGCTGCTGCTGCCGGATTTGTTGGTTTATTGAGTCTGTTTAATATGGCGGGACGCTTCTTTTGGTCAACCTGTTCCGATTATTTGGGGCGTAAACCGACTTATATGACGTTTTTTGCAGTTGGCGCGCTGTTATATGCCTTGCTGCCTAGCGTGGGTGTGGCGGGAAATAAGTTTGGTTTCGTGGCGCTGTATGCAGTGATTATGAGTATGTATGGTGGTGGTTTTGCCACGATTCCAGCGTATCTGGCCGATATTTTTGGGACACGTTATGTGGGCGGCATCCACGGCAGACTGCTTACAGCCTGGGCAACGGCGGGGGTATTGGGGCCGGTGTTGGTTAATTATTTACGCGAATATGAAATACAGCAGGGTGTTGCTAAAGCTGATGCTTATACGATGGTGCTTTATATTATGGCGGGTATTTTAGTATTGGGATTTGTGATGAATAGCCTCGTGAAACCGGTGCATGAACGCCATCATTTGAAACAGGCAGCGTTTGATGAATTAGACGGTATTTTTCCAGTTGGCAAGCATGGTGCTACTAATGACTAAGCTAACACCTAAATCCACGCCTTTATGGCAACTCATTGTGTTTTGGCTGTATGTGACCATACCTTTGATCTGGGGTGTTACTGCTACCATCAAAAAGGCATTGGCTTTATTGGTATAGGGTTTTGCTGGGCTCGCGCCTAAGGCTTATCAAACAGACTCAGTCTTGAAGATGATCTACGAGAGGGGGAAAAGTCCGATCGAACAAGGTTTCGATCGGACTTTTTTAAGAGTTAAGCGGTAGTACGGTAGTACTCAATCGCTGCTGCAACGCCGCTGCCTGGCTGAATAGCGATGCCATTGTCTAGTAAGGCCATTTCAACGCCTGCAATTGCGCCCAGTAATGACACATCATTCATGTCACCGATGTGGCCAATCCGGAAAACTTTGCCAGATAATTGCGCCAGACCTGCGCCCAGAGAGATGTTGTATTTGTTATAGGCGGTGCTAATCACTTCGCGTGCATCTTTGTCTTCAGGGACCAGAATGGCAGTGACAGTATCAGACTCGACGCCGGGAACGGCACAGATTTTTAATCCCCAGGCCGCGACAGCGCGACGAACACCTTCAGCCAAACGGTGATGACGGGCATAAACATTTTCCAGACCTTCTTCAAATAACAGGTCGAGAGAAGCGCGTAAGCCATGCAGCATAGGAGACGATGCGGTATAAGGGGTGTAACCGTCTTTATTGCTGTTGATTTGGTCTTGTAGCGATAAAAAGCCGCGTGGGCATTTGGCCGTTTCAGAGGCTTTGAGTGCTTTTGCACTGAACGCCAGAATCGCTAAACCGGCTGGCAGCATAAAACCTTTTTGTGAACCGCTGATCGTGCCATCAACGCCCCAAGCATCCATGTTGAATTTGATGCTGGCAATCGCGCTCACACCGTCTACAAACAGCAGAGCAGGGTGGTTTGCTGCATCTAAAGCATTGCGAATACCGGGGATATCGGTTGTGACACCGGTTGAAGTTTCGTTGTAGGTGGCCAGAACCGCTTTGATTTCATGCTGAGTGTCTTGTTTAAGACGCGCTTCCAGATGATCAACCGGAATGCCTTTGCCCCATTCGATTTCGTGGACTTCCACATCAAAGCCGAGTTTTTTAGCCATTTCTATCCACAAATGGGCAAATTGGCCGATACGATAAATTAAAACTTTATCGCCAGGGTTGAGGCAGTTGGTTAAAGCAACTTCCCAGCCGGCAGTACCGGTGGCAGGAAAAATAAAGCATTGTCCTGTTTCAGTGCCGAATACTTTTTTCAGATCTTCCAGGATCGGTTTCAAGAGTTTAGGGAAGATCGGTGAACGGTGATCTTCCATCGGTAAGTGCATGGCACTTAAAACTGAATGCGGCGTATTGGTAGGACCTGGAATAAATAAGTGATTGCGACCCGCCATCAGGATTCTCCTATAGAAAGTTTGGCTCGTAAAAATTGCCGGATAGTGTCATATTCAGGCGTTTAGAGCAAGTCGTTTTGACGCTTGCTAGGGCTAAAAGCGGTTGTAGCAATTGACATTACGGTCGCTGAAAGTAAAATGAACACTATTTTTTTTCAGTTTGGCTTCAGATCATCTGGGGTCTTTCGCGCTGTTTTTTAGGAATATTTCATGAGTCATACATTGTACGAAGCGAATGCCCAACGTGTTCAACGTTGTGAGTTAGCGGTTCCTGGTTCCAACCCTGACATGTTCGAAAAAGCCCTTAAAAGTGGCGTAGACTTCGTATTTCTTGATCTGGAAGATGCGGTTGCTCCGGATGACAAATTGCAGGCACGTAAAAATGTGATTCAGGCCATCAATGATTTGGACTGGAAAGCGCATGGCATTACCTTGTCGGTGCGCATCAATGGTCTGGATACCCAGTATATGGTGCGTGATGTGGTTGATCTGGTCGAACAAGCGGGCGCCAAAATTGACACCATCCTGATCCCCAAAGTGGGCGTGTATGGCGATGTCTACATGGTTGAAGCAATGCTAAATCAATTAGAAATGCAGCAAGGCCTGAAAAATAAAATTGGCATTGAATGTCTGATCGAAACGGCGCTGGGTATGGCCAATGTGGAAGACATTGCCAAGCAGGGCGCAATAGGTGGTCGTGTTGAAGCCTTACATTTTGGGGTGGCTGATTATGCGGCCAGTAACCGTGCCCGTACCGTCAACATTGGTGGCTTAAATCCTGACTATCCAGGTGATCAATGGCATGCTGCGATCAGTCGTATGACTGTCGCTTGTCGCGCTTATGGCTTACGTCCCATTGATGGGCCGTTTGGTGACATTAAGGATCCTGATGGTTATCAGGCGGCGGCACGCCGTGCTGCTGCTTTGGGTTGTGAAGGTAAGTGGGCGATCCATCCTTCGCAAATTGCCTTAGCCAATGAGGTTTTCACCCCACCCGCTGCTGAAGTTGAAAAGGCCAAACGTATCTTACAAGCACTGCAAGAGGCTGCTGCGCAAGGTAAAGGTGCGGCTGCACTCGATGGCCGTTTAATTGATGCCGCTTCCGAAAGAATGGCCAATAATATTGTGCGTGCAGCTGAAGCAATTGCCGCCAAAAGCCGATAATACAATCCTTAATACTTAATTAGTTGCTGAGTCATTGTGCGGGATTTTGTTTAATCCGGCGCAATGCTATGTTTTAAATCTAGGAGAAACAGCGTGGATATCCATGAGTACCAAGCAAAACAGCTATTAGCCGAATACGGTGTCAAAATAGCCGAGGGCGGTCTGGCTTATAGCCCAGAGGACGCCGTGCAACGTTCGCGTGAAATTAGTAGCAATGTCTGGGTGGTCAAAGCTCAGATCCACTCAGGTGCTCGTGGTAAAGCCGGTGGTATTAAAGTCTGTAAAACGCATGAAGAAGTCGCTCAGGCTGCAGAAGCTTTGCTGGGCAAACGTTTAGTCACCCATCAAACCGGACCGTCGGGCAAAGTCTGTCTGCGTTTATATGTGGAAGCCGGTACTGATATTGCTAAAGAACTCTATTTAAGCTTTCTGGTGGATCGAGCTCAGGAACGCATTGTGATGGTCGGTTCCGCTGAAGGCGGTATGGATATTGAAGAACTGGCGGAAACCAAGCCAGAGGCGATTAAAAAAATCTATATCGAACCGGCTGTTGGTTTACAGGACTTTCAAGCCCGTGAAATGGCCTTTGCTTTGGGTCTTGAGGCAACACAAATTCAACATGCAGTGAAAATCATCCAAGGTTGCTACAGAGCGATGCGTGAGCTTGATGCAAATATGGTTGAAATCAATCCTTTGGTCGTGACTGCTCACGGCGAAGTAGTGGCTTTGGACGCGAAAATGGGCTTTGATGACAACGCCTTATTCCGTCGTCAAAGAATTTCAGAATTGCGCGATAAAACTCAGGAAGATCCGCGTGAAATGGCGGCTGCCGATCGTGGCCTGAGTTATGTCGGTCTGGATGGTGACATTGGTTGCATGATCAATGGTGCTGGTCTGGCGATGGCGACTATGGATATGATCAAACTGGCGGGTGGTGAGCCGGCTAACTTCCTGGACGTGGGTGGTGGTGCATCTGCTGAACGGACTGAGAAAGCGTTTCGTATGGTTTTGGCGGACAACAATGTTAAAGCCATGCTGGTCAATATTTTTGCCGGTATTAATCGCTGTGACTGGATTGCGGAAGGTGTAGTTCAGGCGGTGCGTAAGATTGATATGAAAGTACCGTTGATCGTACGTTTATCAGGTACCAACGTTGAACAAGGTCGCAAAATCATTGAAGAGAGTGGATTGCCTATTATTATGGCCAGCACCTTGGCTGAAGCCGCAGAAAAGGCGGTACAGGCGCGTAACGAAGTAGTGGCAAGACAGGCTTAAGGAATCGATATGGCAATTTTTATTGATAAACAGACTCGTATTATTGTTCAGGGCTTTACTGGCAAGATCGGTACTTTCCATGCACAAGACATGATTAATTACGGTTCCAATGTGGTCGGCGGTATTACACCGGGCAAAGGTGGCCAGCAGCATCTGGATCGTCCGGTTTTTAATACGGTCAAAGAAGCTGTAGAACAAGCAGGTGCTGAAGCTAGTATTATTTTTGTACCGCCTGCCTATGCGGCTGATTCCATCATGGAAGCCGCTGAAGCTGGTATCAAATACTGTGTGGCGATTACTGACGGTATTCCGACACAGGACATGATGAAAGTTAAAATTTTTCTGAGTCGTTTCCCTAAAGATCAACGCATGGTGCTGACCGGTCCTAACTGTGCAGGGACTATCAGTCCGGGTAAATCAATGCTGGGTATCATGCCAGGCCATATTTATATACCGGGCAATGTCGGTATTGTTGGTCGTTCCGGTACGCTGGGCTATGAAGCTGCAGATCAGATGAAGGCCTTGGGCATTGGTGTTTCAACATCGGTCGGTATTGGTGGTGATCCTATCAATGGCAGTTCGCATCGCGATATTCTGGAGAAATTTGAACAGGATCCAGAAACCAAGGTGGTGATGATGATAGGTGAGATCGGTGGACCGCAAGAGGTTGATGCCGGGGTGTTTGCAAAAGAAAACATGAGCAAACCTGTCGTTGCCTATATTGCGGGTTTAACAGCACCTAAAGGCCGTCGTATGGGCCATGCTGGCGCTATTATTTCTGCTTCAGGTGAATCAGCGGCGGAAAAGGTGGAAATGCTTAAGGATTTAGGCGTGACAATTGCACCGACTCCAGCTGCTATGGGTGAGACAGTCGCTAAAATTTTAGCCAAACTGTAAGTTTTTCTCTCCGGTTGCCAAAAGCCCGCTTTTGCGGGCTTTTTTTTGCCTGAAGAATTCAGGCTAAGCCTTAACTCGATTGTCTAAGCTATTGAGATTTAAGGATTCAGTCTCTGTTGGTCTACAAATAGTCTAAAAGTTCTCCTGTATTCACTATATATTGTGTTAATATTTCTCCTGAGACACTACATACAGAAAAGAACAGCTTGATGTTTATCTGTCATACAGGTGCCCGCCCAGGCACTGAGCGATTACACATTCAATAGACAAGGGAAATAACGAATGACCGCCAAACTGCAACTTATTGCTTCAAACTCAACTGAGATCCCCTTACAAAGTGCATCTGTTGATATTTGGGATAGCAAATACCGTCTGAAAACCAAGGAAGGACAAGCTGTCGATCAAAATATTGATGATACCTATAAACGCGTGGCCAAGGCCTTGTCAGACGTTGAAACGACCAAAGCCTTGCAGGAAAAGTACTACAAAGAATTTTTATGGGCATTACGGAAAGGCGTGATCCCTGCTGGTCGGATTATTTCCAATGCGGGTGCTTTAGAGCATAAACCAGCGACCTCCACTATCAACTGTACGGTATCCGGCATTATCGAAGATTCCATGGATGATATCTTGGGTAAAGTCCACGAAGCCGGCCTGACCCTTAAAGCGGGTTGTGGTATTGGTTACGAGTTTTCTACTTTGCGTCCTAAAGATGCCTATGTGGCGGGTGCAGGTGCCTATACCTCGGGTCCTCTGTCGTTTATGGATATCTACGACAAAATGTGTTTTACGGTTTCTTCGGCGGGTGGTCGTCGGGGTGCGCAAATGGCTACTTTTGATGTGGCTCACCCTGATGTAGTTGATTTTATTCGTGCTAAACGTGAAGACGGTCGCCTAAGACAGTTCAACTTGTCTTTGTTGATTACCAGTGAATTTGTTGAAGCGGTTAAAAACAATCAGCAATGGCCTTTGTCTTTTCCTCTAAGCGAGCGGGAAGTTAAGAACGACAATCTGAACCTGCAAGATGCCAGTAAAATCGTCTGGCGCGATTTGCCTAACAAAAAAGGCTATGTGGTAAATGATGATGGTTTAGTGGCTTGCCGTATCAGTAAAGTAATGCCTGCGCGTCGTTTGTGGGACATTATCATGTCATCCACCTATGACTATGCTGAACCGGGTTTTATTCTGATTGATAAAGTCAACGAAATGAACAATAACTGGTTCTGTGAGCATATTCGTGCCACTAACCCCTGTGGTGAACAACCGTTACCACCTTATGGCAGTTGTTTGTTAGGTTCGATCAACTTAACCCGTTTCGTGGAAAAACCCTTTACAGCAGAAGCCCGTTTTGACTGGGATGAGTATCGCAAAACCATTCAGATCTTTACGCGCATGCTGGATAACGTGGTGGAAATTAATGGCTTGCCATTGCCTCAGCAACAGCATGAGATTACCAGCAAGCGCAGACATGGTATGGGTTATTTGGGCTTGGGTTCTACGATTACCATGCTGGGTCTGAAATACGGCAATGCAGAATCGTTGGCGTTTACCGAGCAGGTAACCCGTGAATTAGCGATTGAAGGCTGGAAATCAGCCCTTGATCTGGCTAAAGAAAAAGGCCCCGCACCGATCATGGAGCAAATATTTACCGTCACGGGTGAGATGTTACACAAACGTCCAGAAATGAAAGCCGATGGCTATCAGTTGGGTGATCAAGTGCCTGGTCGAATTTTGCATGCAAAATACAGTCGTTATATGCAAAAAATCGCCGAACAAGAACCCGAATTAGTGGCTGAACTTGCCGAAGTAGGCGCACGTTTTTCCCATCACAGCTCAATTGCACCGACTGGTACCATTTCGCTGTCATTAGCCAATAATGCCAGTAACGGGATAGAGCCAAGTTTTGCTCATCACTATTCACGTAATGTGATTCGTGAAGGTAAAAAAACGAAGGAAAAAATTGACGTGTTTTCGTTTGAATTGCTGGCCTATCGTCAGTTAGTCAATAGCGATGCCATGCCGTACACCGATAACCCCGATCATCAGTTGCCGGATTATTTTATTGCTGCGGACGATATCACCCCCAAGCAGCATGTCGATATTCAGGCGGCGGCACAAATATGGATTGATTCGTCTATTTCCAAAACAGCTAATGTTCCGACCGATTATCCGTATGAAGATTTTAAATCGATTTACGAATATGCCTATGATCAGGGCTTAAAAGGCTGTACGACTTTCCGTTTTAACCCGGAAGTGTTCCAGGGCGTTCTGGTTAAAGAATCTGATCTGGAAAACACCACCTATCAATTTACCTTGGAAGATGGTCATGTTGTCGAGCTGAAAGGTAATGAAGAAATTGAATATGACGGTGAGATTCATACCGCGGCTAATTTGTTCGATGCCTTAAAAGAAGGCTATTACGGCAAGTTTTAATGCCTGTTGATGAGAGGCTGCTGAAGTTGGCAGCCCTTAATCTATCGGTTTGATATAAAACTATTTAGCCGGATGACTCAGGTCTAAGCCAGAGTCGGAACGGCAGCAGAGAAGAGACGCAGATATGGCATTACATAAAATTGATAAAAAAATTGTCGGCTACAAGGTTTTAAGCAAAGAAGCTAAAGAAACACCGGATCTCTCCAAGCCGGAAGCCACAGTGTCCTTGGAGTCCATGCACGAAAACGTCGAACGTCCGGAAGTGTTGCTGGGTTCAACCTATAAAATCAAAACCCCGCAATCAGAGCATGCCTTATACATCACCATCAATGACATGGTGTTAAATATTGGCACTGCGCATGAGGAACGTCGCCCCTATGAAATCTTCATTAACTCAAAAAATATGGAGCATTTTCAATGGGTTTTGGCATTAACACGTGTCATATCCGCCGTATTCCGTAAAGGTGGCGATGCCTGCTTCCTGGTTGAAGAGTTGAAGGCAGTTTTCGATCCGCGTGGTGGATACTTTAAGAAAGGCGGGGTATTCATGCCGTCATTGGTGGCAGAAATTGGGCATGCCATAGAATCGCATCTCAAACATATTGGGATGATTCGCACCGAACAAATGTCCGATCACCAAAAACAGTTTTTAGCCGAAAAGCGTCAAGAATTTGAAGCCATTCACGGTGCTGGAGAAGAGACACAAGCATTTCCAGACAAAGCAGTGCTGTGTGTCAAATGCAGTACCAAAGCGATGGTGCTGATGGATGGGTGTATGACCTGTTTGAACTGCGGCGAGAGCAAGTGTGGCTGATAGTTGATCGGATTCTAAGCTCAAAGCAAATGAGCTTAGAATCCAGCAAACCGTTAAGACCGACCTTTAGGCACCATTAAGTAGAATAAGCGTCGGTTTTTTAACCACACCAGAATTCTGAACAAGAAGAATAAACAGAGCAGCAGACTATAAAACAAAGGCTCGGCCAGATTGCCTTTAAGTTGCCAAAAGTAGTGGAAGATGGCGAAAATACTGGCTAAGTAGATAAAGCGATGAACTTTTTTCCAGTTTTTTCCAAGCATGCGTTTACCAAAATTAGGTGAGGTAATCGCCAGTACCAGTAAAATCAGATAGCAAGCTATTCCCAGCCAGATATAGCTGCTTTCGATGATGTCATCCACAATCATCTGCCATTCCCAGGCATGATCAACCCACAGATAAACCAGCAAATGTAAGCTGGCATAAGCAAAGCTACACAGACCGAACAACTGGCGGTAGTCTGCCATTCCTCGCCAGCCGCTAATCACCTGAATCGGTGTGATTGCCAGAGTGACCCAAAGAAACCGTAACGACCAGTCACCAAGGCGAATATGTAAAGCTTGTATCGGGTTGCCGCCTAAGTTATTGAAAATGATGTCTATAAAAACACCTGATAAAGGTAGCCAGCAAGCAAGATTAGCTAAGTTCCAAGGGTTTTTAAACCAATTCAAATAATGATTCATCAGAAAAAATGTTTTAGATCCATGTCGCTGTATAAGCCGGCAACTTGGTCAGCATAGCCATTAAACAATTCAGTATTCCGTCTGGAAGTAAACAGACTACTGCCTAATAAACGTTCACTGGCTTGGCTCCAGCGTGGATGGGCTACAGCAGGATTGACGTTAGCATAGAAACCATATTCTTGAGGCGCATATTGGTTCCAGCTCGTTATGGGTGGTTTTTTGACTAATTCAATTTTGACAATCGCTTTGATGCTTTTAAAACCATATTTCCAGGGCACAACTAAACGTAAAGGCGCACCATTTTGTTTGGGTAGGGTCTCACCATACATGCCAACCGCGAGAATGCTTAAGGGGTGAACCGCTTCATCGATACGCAAGCCTTCTTTGTAAGGCCAGTCAATCATAGTCGAATGTAATTGATTAGGCATGGCTTGTGGATTCAGCACGGTAGTGAATTGTACAAACCGGGCAGAAGCCAGTGGCTTGGCAAGTTTCAATAAATTGACTAATGGAAAGCCTATCCAGGGCACAACCATGGACCAGGCTTCGACACAACGAAACCGGTAAATATATTCCTGCAGACTTTGCTGTTTCAGGATATCTTCTAAATTGAGCTTAAGCGGGGTTTCAACTTCACCACTGATTTCGACTTGCCAGGGGTCTGTCGGTAGACCTTGTGCCAGGCGCGTAGAATCCTCTTTGTTAAACGTAAATTCGTAGTAATTAGTGTAATTTTTGACAATATCAATTGGTGTAGGGCTCAGACTACTTGAAAGCTCAGCAGGTTTGAAACGACTGATCGCCTGTGGGTTGGCTTCACAAAAGTCTATGCCAGCACCAATCAGGCCGGAAGCTGCCAGCGCTTTAATAATTTGCCGACGCTGACGAAACAGTTCTGGGTCAGTAATTTCGCTAGCTGCAATCTTTGATTTAGATTGAATCAACATAAACTACTCCCGATGAATTAGCGTCGACTTTTTGGGATCAAAGCCAGAATTTGCCGGATTTTTCGTTCGGTAATAAAAGCCAGGGAAAACAGCTGAATAAAGTTTTCAGCTTCAATCAATTCCAGACCTATGGTTTGAGGTACGAGTTCTTTACGGGTTTTAAACAATTTATCCCAGAACGCCAGCACAATGCCATAGTTGCTGTCATGCTCAGAGCGAATCTTAGAGTGGTGGGTTCTATGCAAAGAGGGCGTAATGATGTACTGAGAGATTTTCTCTTCGTTGGGAATTTCTAAGTTAGCATGGTGGAAGAAAATGAAAAACAGTTCAACAATTTCTATGGTCAACACCAAATAGGCATCAACACCGATCACGATGACAAACAGACATTTATAAATAATTTCCAACAATAAATCGAAGACATGAAACCGAAAACCCGTCGAGACGTTAAAGCTCTTATCGCTATGATGAATCTTATGAAAACGCCATAAAGGTTCATAACGATGGCTGGCTACATGCCAGGCATAGATAGCCAGATCAAATAAGGCAAAGGTTAATAAAGATTTGACTATGCCATTGGAGAGTCCGCTGAGCAGACCAAAGCTTGAAAACTGTTCAGCTACTAAGAATAAAGACGATGCCCTCAGGGTTGTCAGAATGACGTTATTGATTAGAAATGCAGAGGTGTTGGTAAAGATAGACTCTTTGTATGTTTTTTTATCAAATTTAAGAAAGGGTCTTTTCTTCTCTATAACAAGCAAGACCAAAAAAGCCACTATAGCAAGCCCGAAAAGGCTTTCATTGAATAGCATGGGGTTGCTGTTTGGCAGATCATTGCTAGTCATAAGCCCTCCGGTTACTGGATATGGTCGTCTAAGTCTCAGCGCATGCTAAGTAAATCGGTCAAGGAACGGATTTCTTGGTCATAATTAACTTTTTGGGTAATATCATACTGGACGCCCAGGTAGTAGATAACTCTTTGTTTTCTATCAAATAAAGGCACTATCTTTAGGCGATTATGAAATAAGGTCCCATCTTTTTTGTAATTTCTTAAGGTCACTTCAACTGCTTTGTGTTCACGAACAGCTTCAGCTATCGCGAAACGTGCATCTTGTTCACGGTCTTCACCTTGCAAAAAACGACAGTTGTAGCCAATGATGTCTTCTTGGGTGTACCCCGTTAGTCGCTCAAAAGCTTTGTTGGCATAAACGATGGGCGTATCCTCTAAGTCAGGATCGGCTAAGGTCACGCCGTTCACGCATTCATCCAGAATGGCGGATAAAACCTGAGGGATGATTCCATTATCTTTTTCAAGTACTAAGGACATTTAGAGACTCCAGTTCACGATTGACGGCAAACCCGCCTATACAATCAAGTTAGTAAAGTTTTGATAGAATTAACGGTGTTTTCAGCGCCGTCTTCGATAGCGATGCGTATCAACTTTTGGAAAGGTCGCATGAAAACATCCAGTTCGAGTAATTCGAAACAGAAGGTCAATTCAGTGAGTTTGTCGACTGGTTTTTCTTCCAGCGTGTAGGTATGGCGATAGGGGGCATTCAAGCCCTCAAACTTAAAGCGTTGGTAGGGTGCATAGTCAACGATTTCAAACACCGATTCTACCCGGCTACCGTTGTCTTCTCTAACCTGTTTGGCTTTGATTCCAACCGCAACCTCAGGACTTTCCAGTGGCTCCAGTTCAACCACATCAGGTGACCATTTGGGGTAGTTTTCGAAGAAATGATCAGCTATAAAATGAAAGACATCTTCTGATGGTTTTTCAATACAAACACTAGCTTCACCTGCGATCGCCTGATTTGCCTCAAATGGCAGTTTTATTGGCATGATGACCTCCCCCGAGTATCAAATGAACTTCAAATGAACCGAATTAATAGTTTTAATTTTCCAGACAGAGCATACCACGAGCTGTTGTTATGCAAAGAAATTCCGTGACAAATTGATTGTTTAAACAGGTAGTTATATCGGGAGCTCAGATGTTACAAGGGCTCAAGGCGTTTATGCGTTTTAGATAAGCCTACTGAATAGCGGATAAATCGTTTTGTCATGTAACTGTCATATTGAGTTTTTAAATTACAGCCTCCTTGCCCGAGATTTTGGGTATGTTGCTAAATCAAAAACTCGCCATGACTTTGCCTACTTACACTATTCGTCCCTTAAATCAGGCTAGTCCTGAAGCCAACGCAGCCGTTGAACTACTGCTCAGAAACTGTCCGTGTGAATCAGGTCGGTATGGTGAAAAGCGTTTAGTGGCAGAGTTAACTTCGGTTCCGGTCCCCCCGGTTTATAGCCAGTTTTTTGGAGCCTTTATCGACGAAATTGGTTTGGTTGGGGTTGGTGGTATCAAAGCGACCGACTGGGCTTCCAATACCCATGTATTATTTCTGGCGGCTGTCGAAAAAGCTTATCGAGGCCAAGGTATTGGCACAGCGTTGGAAGATGCCCGTTTACAATGGTTAAAATCCAATTATGATCATGGACGCTGTCTGGTCAGCACCCGTCACGAAAAGCGTTTTTCTCGTCGAGGCTTTAAAACCATGAGTAAACTCGACGATAGGTACTTAATGTTGTTCGAATTTTAGGATTTCAATGAAATACACCGCCAGTATGAATGGTAAAAGTTTTTGTTTTAAAGATCTTAAAACTTTGCTGGCTAAAGCTTCGCCATTGCGCTCAGCGGATCAGTTGGCAGGCATTGCGGCTGATTCGCAAGTCGAAAGAGTGTTGGCGCAACAATGTCTGGCTGATATCCCGCTAAAAGTTTTTATTGAAGAACCCTTGATTTCACCCGAAGTGGATGAGGTTAGTCGGCTGATTCTGGAACAACAGGATCAAGAAGCTTTTAAGCCTATAGCGGGTTTAAGTGTTGGCGAATTCAGGGACTGGTTGTTGTCTGAGCAGTCTGATTTAGCCGCTATACGTTTCGCACTGATGCCAGAAATGGTGGCTGCTGTGAGCAAGATTATGTCGAACCAGGATCTGATCGCCGTTGCAAGACGCTGTCAGGTGGTGACGGCATTTCGGAACACTATCGGCTTGCCAGGTAGACTCTCGACCCGTTTACAACCCAACCATCCCACTGATGATCCGCGAGGTATCGCGGCCAGTATAGTCGATGGTCTGTACTACGGCAGTGGTGATGCCGTGATTGGCATTAATCCCGCTACAGACAACCTAAACAATGTAGCCCGCTTGTTGCGTTTGCTGGACGAAGTTATACACACTTTGGCAATTCCTACCCAGTCTTGTGTGCTGGCGCATGTGACTACCACCATGGAGTTAATCGAACGGGGTGTGCCTGTCGATTTGATTTTTCAGTCAATTGCCGGTACCGAAGCCGCTAATAAGAGTTTTGGGATTGATTTAGCAATGCTCAGAACGGCGCAATCTATGGGCGAAGCACTTGCCCGTGGTACCGTCGGTCAGAATTTCATGTATTTCGAAACTGGCCAAGGTAGCGCTTTATCAGCAAACGCCCATCATGGTATGGATGCTCAGACCTGCGAAGCCCGTGCTTATGCGGTGGCCCGCGAGTTTTCGCCCTTATTGGTCAACACTGTCGTGGGCTTTATCGGTCCGGAATATTTGTATGATGGCAAACAAATCATCCGTGCCGGTCTGGAAGATCATTTCTGCGGCAAATTATTAGGCTTACCGATGGGCTGTGACATTTGTTATACCAATCACGCTGAAGCGGATCAGAACGATATGGGTAATCTGCTGACGCTATTAGGTGTAGCCGGTTGTCATTTCATCATGGGCATTCCCGGGGGTGATGACATCATGCTGGCCTATCAAAGTTCATCTTTTCATGATGCCTTGTATTTAAGGCAGGTGCTTAATCTCAGGCCAGCACCTGAATTTGAAAGCTGGTTAAATCAGACGGGTATTTTTAATGGTCAAAATAGCTTAAGTCTGAATAATGCGGCTCTGCCGATTTCGCAAAGCTTTGCCGGGTTGTTGGGAAATCATCCATGAAAGATGCGTGGGAAGATTTAAAACAATTTACCCAAGCCAGAATTGCGCAAGGACGAGCCGGTTGTGCCTTAACAACTCAGGCGGCCTTGGAGTTTCAGCTGGCACATGCTAAAGCCCGTGACTCTATTCACCAAGCCTGGGATGTCGTTTCGCTGTCGCAAACACTAGACAGTCTGGGTTTAGCAAGCATGGTCTTGGAGACTGCCGTTAAGGATCGTTCGCACTATTTGCAGCGGCCAGACTTAGGTCGTCAGCTCAATCAGACCAGTATTGATAACCTGCAAAAATTTAAAACCGCTCACTATGATGTGGTGATTTGTCTGAGTAATGGCTTATCGTCCACCGCCATCAGTCAGCATGGTCTGGGCTTATTAGAAGCGATCATCACGCGTTTTCAGGCGATGAATTTGAGATTGGGTCCCATCTGTCTGGCTGCCAATGCCAGGGTGGCCTTGTCGGATGCGATTGCCGAGCACTTGTCTTCGGCTATAGCGATTATGATGATCGGTGAGCGTCCTGGTTTAAGTGCTGATGACAGTCTGGGTTTGTATCTGACCTATCAACCCGGTCAGGATAATACCGATGCCAATCGTAATTGTATTTCCAATATCCGCCCGCCCGAAGGGCTAAGCTATGACATGGCTGCACAAAAACTGGCTTATCTGACCCAAAATGCTTACCGCTTGGGTTATTCCGGTGTCATGTTAAAAGATGATATGCAGCAAACCGAAAATTTGCCCGATGCCATCTTCATCAATAGCTTGGCTGAAGATGACCGTCGATCAGATTGATTTGGGTATCTGCACGTCGGGCAAAATCACTGTCATGACTGACGGCCACTACGGTTTTTTGCAGGTCATGAGCCAGTTCGGCAAGGATGTCTTTAACCCGATTGCTGGACTGGGTGTCGAGGTTACCGGTGGGTTCGTCTGCCAGTATGATTAAAGGATCATTGACGAGCGCTCTGGCAATTGCCACCCGTTGGCGCTGACCACCAGAAATCTGGTGGGGCCATTTATTGGCATGCTTGGCTACGTCCAGACGTTCGAGTAATTGCAGGGCGCGTTCCCGAATCTGCAGTTCTGAAAATCCACCCAAGCGCCGCATGGGCAGGGCGACATTCTCCAAAACGGTGAATTCGGCTAACAGAAAATGAAATTGGAACACAAAGCCGAGTTTTTCCAGACGTCGTTTAGCCAGTTCATCCTCGCCAAAACTGGAGGTATCTTCACCATCCAGCCAGATTTTGCCTTGACTGGGAATATCCAGCAGCCCTAGTAAATATAACAACGAAGATTTGCCTGAACCCGAGGGTCCCATAATGCAGACGAATTCGCCTTTATGGATAGATAAGTTGATGGCTTCAACTAGGGTCACTGGCACTTCGCCGAATAAGCGTTTGCTCAGATCTTGGGTGCTCAGCACTACAGACATTATTGACCTCGCAAAATATCCACCGGATGCACTTGGCCAGCGCGTCGGGCAGGTAGGTAGGCGGCCAGAACACAGCTGATTAAGGCAAAGGCAGCGGCGATTTCAAATTGTTCCGCGCCCCACCAGATGGGTAAACTGACGGTATCAATCACCCCAGGCGGTTTAATTTGGATATGTCCTAATCCCAACATCAATAAAGCACCTAGACCAAGCCCGCATACGCTGCCCACAGCCCCAATCATACTGCCTTCCAACAGAAAAATAAGGCGAATATCACGACTGTGAAAACCCATGGATTTGAGAATCGCAATATCACGGGTTTTTTCGATCACGATGGTGGATAAAGTGTTGTAGATGCCAAATGAAGCTACGATCAAGATAGCAGACACCACGCTAAGCATGATGATGTTTCTGACGGTTAATAAACTGATAATGTCTTGAGACGCCTCTATCCAAGAAGTGGCTTTATAGCCAATATGGAGTTCGATACGTTCGGCGACGGTTTTGGCCTGCTGGGGATCATCCAGACGAATCATAATGCGGTTGGCGCGATTAGGGCGATTAAACAGAATCTGAGACAGTTTTAAATTTACAAAAGTCTGTGATTCATCATATTGAACGTTCCCAGTCCGATAAATACCGACTACTTTCAAAATCCGATTGCCGGCATCGGGCGTTGAGACATTGAGATTGCGCCCCATGCCTAAATTGAACTTATCGGCCAGTTCTTTGCCGATAATAATGCCATTGGCGTTGGCCGATAAATTGTCCAATGAACCCGGCAACATTTTTTCTGAGATGCTTGAGACCTTTTTCATTCTTGAAGGCACTATGCCGGATAGCGTGCCGGCTTGTTCCCTCCCGGCAAAGCTCAGAACCACCGGGCCGACTAAGAGAGGGGATACATTCAGATGGTCAAAGGATTCAATCAAGGTGAGTTTATCTTGATAAGCACGAATGCCACGATTTTCAGTTTTAGGCGTCAAATGACTAAAGGCAATTGCCGCCTCTGGCCAGAGCAGGTTGGCGGGTTGAATTTGTGGACGACGATAATCATCATAAATGGTGATATGCGGGCTGTTATTAATCAGGCGCTTGATAAAATCAATTTCTGAGCCGCGCATCATCGAAGAAACCGCTAGAAAGAAGGCTACACCGAGCACAACCCCACTCAGAGAAACCAGAGTCTGACGTTTACGGCTGGTGAGATGCGTCAGGGCGACCTGGAGTTGAATTGACATCAGTCGCTTACCAAGGTCCATTGGCCTTCGCTAAAACCGCTTTTCAGAGTGGAGACCAGTTGTGAATGATCGTCTAAACCCGCCAGAATTTCAGTGCGCGCCCCGCTTTGGATGCCTATTTTGACTGCTTGATGATGAAGTTTGCCATTTTCAACCAGCCAGACCGCGCTGTCTTTGTCGATGGCAATGCTGGGAATTAATAAGGCATTTTCATGTTGCTCAACTAACAAATTCGTATCCACGGACATGCCGATTTTCAGATTGCCCGGCTGATCGAGTTGCATCCGTACCTGATAACTGCGGGTGATGGGATCACCTTTAGGGGTAATTTCACTGACACGGGCCTGCAATACTTCACCTGGTAAATCTTCAGTATGCAAAACCACGCGCTGTCCGAGGCTTACTTTCGCAATATCTTCTTCATCCACTTGGGCACTGATACGCAGTGGGGCACAGCAGGAAAGCTGAAATATTGCCTGGCCAACGTTTACGAACTGGCCGATTTCGGCGTCGCGGCGAATGATTAAGCCCTCTGCAGGTGCTTGTAAAGTCATATAGTCACGTTGGGCATCGGCGCGTTTAACCGCGGCCTCTGCGGCTTGCAGATCGGCTTTGGCACGATCGAAATCGAGTTTGGCTACCAGACTGCGCTGGTTTAGCGCTTGTAAGCGTTGGTAATAGCTGCGTGCATAATCGAGTTGCGCTTGCAGTTGGGCAACATTGCTGCGCAAATCCTGATCTTTGAGACGGGCTAGGATTTGGCCTTTGACAACGGTTTGACCTTCCTCAACATTCACCTCGACCAAATGACCGGCAAGGTTGGGCGCAATCGCCAAGCTGACGCTGGGTTCAACAATGCCTGTTGCGTAGATCGCCTGAATCGCTAAGCCGCGTTGTGGCTGACTGACGCTGACAGTCACCGGCCAAAACCAAAATCCCAGGAATGCTAAAGCTGCCAAACCGAACACGCTGATGGGAATTGCTAATCGGCTTTTGGCCATGAAATACTCCTTTATAAAATGTCCATGTATCAGTTGCTTAGTATTTTAACTTGGCTACCTCTCGATTACGATTACTAATCCAGTCGCTCCAGGAGCCGGCATAGAGCCTGGAACCCGACAAACCTGCTACTTCCATCGCCAACAGATTGTGGCAAGCGGTGACACCTGAGCCGCACATGTGCACGGTGTGCTTGGCTTGTTCCGCCACGCCTAAGGCTTTAAATTGTTGATAGAGCACCTGCGGAGCCAGGAACAGGCCTTGTTGATTCAAATTGCGCTGAAAAGGGTGGTTCAGGGCTTTGGGTACATGGCCAGCGACCGGATCGATAGGCTCTTGTAACCCGGCATAACGCTCGGGTGTGCGGGCATCGACCAAGGTAATAGTCTGGCGTGCCAGGGCATTTTCGACCTCTGTGGCAGTCAACCATTGTTTGGAATCTAAATATGGCCGAAATACCGCAGGTGTTGGGAGTGGTAATCGGGTCGAAACCGGGAGTCCTTGTTTTTGCCAATTTGGAAAGCCACCATCTAAAACCGCCACTGACTCATGACCCATGGTGCGTAATAACCACCACAGACGACCTGCAAATGCACCGCCGGCATCGTCATAGACTACCACTTGGCTCCGGTTGGTCACTCCCCAGGCGCCCAGTTTAGACGCAAGAATTGTAAAATTCGGCAAGGGATGTCTGCCGGTGTAAGATTTTGGATCGGAAGATAAATCCTGATTCAGATCGGCATAGCGGGCATGGGGAATATGACTTTGACGATATAGTCGATGACCTGCATGTACGTCGGCAAGTGAAAAACGGCAATCAAAAATCACCCAGTTCGGATTATCAAGCTGGGACGCTAATTGCTCAGCACTGATTAAGGTCGTAAATTGCATTTAAACCTCCAGAATAATTTTGCCAAAATGTTGGCTGTCATTCAGCCTATCATGTGCCTGCCCGGCATCTGCTAAGCTAAATACACTGTCGATTACCGGTCTGAATTGTCCTTGCTCCAGCCAGGGCCAAACTCTTTGCTGGATTTGTCTGGCCAGTTCGCCTTTAAAAAGCGTATCGCGGCTGCGTAAAGTAGAACCACTGATCTTGAGACGTTTAGCCATAATAGGCCAGAGAGCGATTTCTGCCTTATTGCCGCCTTGAATAGCAATCTGCATTAAACGGCCTTCAGTTGCCAGACATTGCAAATTTCGGTTCAGATAGCTCCCGCCTATCATATCCAAAATCATATGCACGCCTTTTTTATCTGTAACTTGCTGAATGATTTCGACAAAATCCTGATTCTGATAATGAATCGCAATCTCTGCACCTAAGCCCAGACAGCGCTCTACTTTTTCAGTGCTGCCGGTTGTGACGATGACGCGGGCGCCGAGTAGCCGGGCTATTTGAATGGCAGTGGTTCCGATACCGCTGCCACCTCCATGAATCAAGACTGTCTCCCCGGCTTGTAGCGCGCCAAAACAGACCAGATTGCTCCACACGGTAAACAGGCATTCTGGTAGTGCGGCTGCCGCGATCCAGCTTACGCCATTGGGTATTGGAAGGACACAGTGTTGCTCGGCGAGCGCATATTCCGCGTAACCACCGCCATTGAGCAGGGCACATACGGCATCACCCACCGCCAATTGCGTGACATCGGGTCCAATCGCCACCACAATTCCAGATACTTCCAAGCCTAAGACTGCCGAAGCGCCTATAGGTGCAGGATATAAACCCTGACGCTGCATCCAGTCGGGACGGTTAACCCCTGCGGCTTTAACCTGAATCAGAACCTGCTCGCCGGATACACGCGGCATGGGCATCGTAATCAGGTGTAAGTCCTTGTCAGGCTGGTGATTGAGGATGTCGATACCGCGCATAGAGTCGGAATGCATACAGTTGATGGATCAAGTTTGGATTAACGCTTATTATAGGCAGCTTTAGCGGCGGATGTGTTCCACCGTTCATGACAGACAGAGACAGACTGATGATACGTGCAGGCATAGTAGGCGGTACCGGTTATACCGGAGTTGAATTATTAAGAATTTTGGCTTTACATCCGGCAGTCGAGGTTAAGGCAGTGACTTCTCGGGCCGATGCGGGGCAGCGGGTTGATAAAATTTATCCCAGTCTGCGCGGCTATTGTGATGTTTTGTTCAGTTTGCCCGAGATCGCTAATCTTTTAGACTGTGATGTGGTGTTTTTCGCGACGCCCAATGGCACAGCGATGACCATGGCGACTGAACTCTTGCAACACGGCATTAAAGTCATCGATTTATCGGCGGATTTTCGGATTAAAGATATTGCTGAATGGGAACATTGGTATGGCATGCCACACGCCAGCCCGGATTTGGTCGCTGAGGCTGTTTATGGTTTACCCGAGCTTAATCGTCAGGCTATTCAGCAAGCACGGCTGATTGCGTGTCCGGGTTGTTATCCGACAGCGGTCCAACTCGGCTTTTTACCTTTGATTGCTGCGGGTTTGATCGATACCCAGCATTTAATCGCTGATGTGAAATCCGGGGTGAGTGGCGCCGGCCGCAAAGCAGAATTATCGTCTTTGATGAGTGAAGCTGGTGAAAGCTTTAAAGCTTACGCCGTTGCCGGTCACCGTCATCTACCTGAAATACGCCAGGGTCTGGCGGGCGTTGCGGGGCGCTCTGTCGGGCTGACTTTTGTGCCGCATTTAACGCCTATGATTCGTGGCATACACGCCACGCTGTACGCAACAATTAACACGGATACCGATTGCCAGCGTTTGTTCGAGGAATACTATCAAAATGAATTTTTTGTCGATGTTCTCCCGGCGGGTAGTCACGCTGATACTCGTCATGTGAGAGGCAGTAATCGTTGTCAGATCGCAGTGCATAGTCCACAAGGCGGCAATACCGTGGTGGTGTTGTCGGTTATTGATAATCTGGTGAAAGGGGCTTCCGGTCAGGCAGTACAGGCTATGAATCTGATGTTCGGATTTGCTGAGAATCAAGGCTTACAAACCATTGCTTTGTATCCGTAAGTGGGCGCTGTGTTATGTTAACGATTCAAACAGTCACTTAAATCATCATGGGCGTACAAGAAAACTTTGAACAGCTGCCTTTAAAAGAATTCACCGAAAAGGCTTATCTCGATTATTCCATGTATGTGATTCTGGACCGGGCCTTGCCGCATATCGGCGATGGTCTTAAACCGGTACAGCGTCGCATCGTCTATGCCATGTCGGAACTGGGCTTGACAGCCCTGGCTAAATACAAAAAATCCGCGCGTACCGTGGGTGACGTGTTAGGTAAATATCATCCCCATGGTGATTCGGCGTGTTATGAAGCCATGGTGCTGATGGCCCAGGATTTTTCCTATCGTTATCCTTTGATCGATGGTCAGGGCAACTGGGGTTCGCCGGATGATCCTAAGTCTTTTGCCGCGATGCGTTATACCGAGTCGCGCCTCACTGCCTATGCCCAGACCCTGCTCAGTGAATTGGGGCAGGGTACTGTAGATTGGGTCGACAATTTTGACGGCACTCTGCAAGAGCCCAGCTTATTGCCAGCTCGTTTACCGAATGTGTTGTTGAACGGCACGACTGGGATTGCGGTAGGGATGGCGACCGATATACCGCCACATAATTTGCGTGAAGTGGCGAGCGCCTGTTTGCATTTACTGGATCATCCGACAGCGGGGCTGGACGAGTTGTTGGTCCATGTTCAAGGTCCGGATTACCCGACGGATGCTGAAATCGTCAGCACTAGCAGCGAGATTCGTAAGCTGTATCAAACGGGAAATGGCTCGATCAAAATGCGCGCCCGCTATGAACTGGAAGAAGGCAATATCGTCATTACGGCGCTGCCGCATCAGGTTTCGGGTGCCAAATTGCTGGAACAAATTGCCGCCCAGATGCTGGCCAAAAAGCTGCCCATGATCGAGGATTTGCGGGATGAATCTGACCATGAAAATCCTACCCGATTATTATTAATCCCCAAAGGCAAGCGAATTGATGTCGATGCGGTGATGTCGCATTTATTTGCTACCACCGATCTGGAAAAGAACTATCGGGTCAATCTCAATATGATTGGTCTGAATGGCAAACCGCAGGTTAAAAATTTACAGCAGATTCTGAGTGAATGGTTGAGTTTCCGGACGCAAACGGTGCGTCGGCGTTTGCAATACCGTCTGGATAAAGTGCTGGCGCGTTTGCATATTTTGGAAGGTTTGCTGATTGCTTATCTGAATATTGATGAAGTCATCGCTATCATTCGCTATGAAGATCACCCTAAGTCGGTTTTGATGGAGCGATTTGCGCTTAGCGATATTCAGGCTGAGGCAATTTTAGAATTGAAATTGCGTCACCTGGCTAAGCTGGAAGAAATGAAAATTCGCGGTGAACAGGATGAACTGGAGCAAGAACGTCAGGCTCTGGAAAAAACCTTGGGCTCTGAGCATTTGCTGAATCGTTTAATTCGTAAAGAAATAGAGCGCGATGCGGAAAAATACGGAGACGCGCGGCGCTCACCGATTGTTGAGCGAGGTGCTGCTCAGGCAATGGATGCCAGCGAATTAATTGCCAATGAGCCTGTAACCATCATTTTGTCCGAAAAAGGCTGGATTCGTGCAGCTAAGGGTTATGACATAGAAGTCGAAAGTCTGAGCTATCGTGCTGGTGATAGCTATTTGGCTTCGGCACGAGGACGCACGACCCAGCCTGCGTATATTCTGGATTCCACCGGTCGGGTTTATAGCATTACTACGCATGATTTGCCTTCAGCGCGAAGTCAAGGTGAGCCTTTGACCGGTCGCTTGAATCCGCCGGCTGGCAGTGTGTTTAGCTCTGTGTTTACCGGTCAGCCGCAGGCTATGTGTTTGATGTATAGCACAGCGGGTTATGGCTTTAGAGTTAAATTTGACGAGTTAGCAAGCAAAAATAAAGCCGGTAAGGCGGTGTTATCCCTACCAGATAAAGGCCGCGTTCTTCCTCCCGAAACTATCCATGATCCATCCGATAGATTGGCGGTAGTGACCTTACAGGGCAGGCTATTAGTGTTTCCTGCTGCCGATTTACCGGAATTGGCCAAAGGCAAGGGCAATAAACTGATCCAGATCCCGGCTGCTGAGTTAAGCAGTGGACGTGACGCGGTATCGGCGGTAGTTGTTTTAGGCGCAGGCGATGAACTTAAAGTCTTATCCGGTAAACGTCATCTGACTCTAAAAGCCTCTGATTTAGAACAGTACAGTGGTCAACGCGCGCAACGGGGCGCTTTATTACCGAGAGGCTTTCAAAAAATTGATGGTTTGGAAGTGATCAAGTCTTAGAGTAGCTAGGGGTGCATGGGAATAATGCTATGAATACACATTTAGAATTAGTTCGGGAATTTCATCGCCAGTTGGGTATCCCACAACCTGAATATCCAGAAACAGCCCACCTAAGCGACATGGACATTGTGATGCGACAAACTTTGCTCATGCAAGCCGGTCAGGATAGCTTGCATGCCATCGTCGTCAGTGATATGGCTAAGTTATTGGCGGGATTGGTGGATCTGGCTTATAACGCTTTAGCGGCGATTGCCTGTCGTGGCGATGACTTGGCTAAAGTCTCTGTGACGTGGCGTCAGGACGGTTCGGTTTTGTCGGTGGCCAAAGCCCTGTCTGAACGTATTCATCAATGTTGCTCTGGCGAAACGCGCGATTATGCGGCGCTATATTACTTATGTCAGCAATTGGCAATGAGTTTTGTGAATGCTGATTTCGATGGGGCTTTCCGTGCAGTGCATGCCGATATTATGCAATCTTCTCCCGCTGCGGCTGGCAATGATTATGCCCATAGGCTGGCGCGTGAAACACTGCCTGCGGCACCGGATCTGACTGACAATCTCTACGAATAATGCATAAGCAAATTTTAGGTTTTATTGGCATAGGCCTCATGGGCCAACCTATGACCCTGCGTTTGCTGCAAGCCGGCTACACGGTTAGGGTCTGGAATCGCAGTCCGGAAAAACTCAGGCTGGTTCAAGCGGCGGGCGCCGAAGTCGCAGACAATATTCAGACTCTGGTGCAGCAGTCTGATGTGATTCTTTTATGTTTGTCCGATACTGCGGCCGTTGAACAAATCGTGCATCAAGAAATAGCGCCTGCTGCCAGTGCTGGCAAGCTGATCATCGATTTATCCAGTATCAATCCTGATGTGACCCGCCAATTAGGTGAGGAACTCGGGCAACAAGGCATGTCCTGGGTCGATGCGCCGGTATCGGGTGGCACAACCGGTGCTGAACAGGGAACCTTGGCCATCATGGCGGGCGGTGATTACGAAGCGATTGCCCTGGCTGAACAGGTCTTAAAACCCTTGTATGGCCGTTTTACGCACATGGGGCCTTTAGGTAGCGGTCAGATGACTAAGATTTGTAATCAAATGATTGTCGGATGCAATCTGCTGGTGCTGGCTGAAATGATGGCGCTGGCCAAAGCCGCAGGGGTTGACGCAGAGAAAATTCCTCAAGCCTTAAGCGGTGGTTTTGCAGATTCTAAACCTTTACAAATTACCGGTGCCGAAATGGCGGCAGAACGCTATGAGCCTGTGAAGTGGAAAGTTAAAACCCTGCTAAAAGATCTGAATATGGCCAAAACTCAGGCTTCCGCCAAGTCTCAGTCAGTGCCAATGTCCGCCTTGGCTGCCCAGCTGATGGAGACGCATGGTGCACAAGGTTATTTAGATCAGGATCCGGCGACACTGATTAAACTCTATACCCAGCCCTAAGCTATGCGGTTTTCGGCCAATTTAAGCATGCTATTCACCGAAGTGCCGATGCCAGAACGCTTTGCTCTGGCACGCGAGCAGGGGTTTAGTGCCGTTGAAATACAATTTCCTTATCAATGGCCCGCAACAGCGATCAAGCAATGGCTGGATGAAAATGCTCTGACTCTGGTCTTGTTCAATGTCGATGCGGATAGTTTATTGCAAGGTGGCGAAGGCTTAGCGGCTGTGCCGGCTAAACGCCAAGAGTTCCGGACTGCATTGCAGCTGGCGGCCGAGTATGCGACTGTTTTGCAGCCCTCATGTATCAATGTCTTACCGGGCCGGTGTTTGCAAGCGCATCTTAAAGCCGACTACTGGCATTGTCTGATCGATAATTTGCGTCTCGCTTGTGAAGTTTTTGAAGAAATTCAAGTCACGACGGTAGTTGAGGCAATCAACAGTCTGGATATGCCGGGCTTTATGATTGATGATCATGCCGGCATGTTGCAAGTCCTGCAAGCCGTCAATCATCCCCAGTTAAAGCTGCAATATGATATTTATCACATGGCCAAAATGCAGCAAGATATACCGGGTTTTTGGCGCGAGCATCTACACAAAATTGCCCATATTCAGTTTGCGGATTGCCCAGGACGCCATGAGCCTGGCACCGGGCAACTGGATTTTTCATGCTTGTTTGCCGATCTCGACAGGCTGGGCTATCAGGGCTTTCTAGGGGCCGAATATAAGCCCCAAGTCAGCAGCGTTGCCAGTCTAAGTTGGTTTAAAGCCATTTAAGCGGAAAAAAAACGTTTTAAGTAGAAGCCCGTGTGTGAATCGGGATGATGGGCCACTTCGCTGGGAGTGCCTTCGGCGACGACGGTACCGCCACCACTGCCACCTTCTGGTCCCATATCTACAATCCAGTCTGCGGTTTTAATGACATCCAGATTATGTTCGATAATAATCACCGTATTGCCATGATCACGCAGTGTATGTAATACCCCAAGCAACTGTTTTATATCGTGAAAGTGTAAGCCTGTGGTAGGTTCATCCAGAATATATAAAGTTGATCCGGTATCGCGCTTAGACAATTCTTTAGCGAGTTTGACGCGTTGAGCTTCACCGCCGGACAGGGTGACGGCGTTCTGCCCGAGGGTAATATAACTAAGGCCAACATCCATTAAGGTGTGTAGTTTTCTTGCCAGCATCGGAACCGCAGCAAAAAACTGATTGGCGTCCTCCACTGTCATGCTGAGCACCTCGTCTATGGTTTTGCCTTTATAGCGAATTTCCAGGGTTTCCCGGTTATAGCGTTTGCCGTGGCAGATATCACAGGGTACGAAAATATCGGCCAGAAAATGCATTTCGACTTTGATGACACCGTCACCTGAACAGGCCTCGCAACGTCCACCTTTAACATTAAAACTAAAACGACCCGGCGTATAACCACGCGAGCGCGCTTCTGGTGTGGCGGCAAACAGTTCCCGTATCGGGGTGAAAATGCCGGTATAAGTGGCTGGATTAGAACGTGGGGTGCGGCCTATCGGGCTTTGATCAATATCCACGACTTTGTCGAAATGCTCCAGTCCTTCGATGCCGTCACAAGGTGCAGGCACACAACTGGCACCGTTAATCTGCCGTGCAGCATGATTGTGTAAAGTGTCGTTGATCAGTGTCGATTTCCCTGAGCCGGATACACCGGTGACGCAGCTTAATAAGCCGACAGGAAAGCTGACATCGACATTTTTCAGGTTATTGCCATGCGCATTTCGAATTTTCAGTTGCCGCTGAGGGTCGGCAGGGGTGATCTTGGCGGGTACATCAATCCGTAAGACTTCGGATAAGTACTGTCCGGTCAGTGAATCGGCTTGCTGCTGAACTTCCGCCGGTGTCCCTTGTGCGACTATCTGGCCGCCGTGGACACCGGCGCCAGGGCCTATATCGACAACATAATCAGCGGCACGAATGGCATCTTCATCATGTTCAACCACAATCACGGTATTACCCAGGTCACGCAGACGAAACAAGGTATTCAGCAAGCGCTGATTATCACGTTGATGTAAGCCAATTGAGGGTTCATCCAACACATACATAACCCCCACTAAACCGGCACCGATCTGGCTGGCGAGTCGGATACGTTGCGCCTCACCCCCGGATAAAGTATCGGCACTGCGATCCAGGGTCAGATAATCCAGACCCACATTGACCAGAAATTCCAGCCGTTCCTGAATTTCCTTGTTGATCTTGGCGGCAATCTCACCTTTATGGCCGGGGATGTCTAGTTCGCTAAAAAATTTTAAGGATTGTCGAATCGGTAAACGGGTTAGCTGGTGCAAAGCCTGTTCAGCAACAAATACATGGCGTGCCGAAAGGTTGAGACGGGCACCCTCACAGCTTGAACAGGCTTGTTGGGTCAGGTATTTAGCCAGTTCATCGCGAACGACTTGTGAATCGCTTTCGTGATAACGGCGTTCCATATTAGGAATGATGCCTTCAAAACTATGTCGGGTAATTTTGGGTTTACCATGTCCCATCTGGAATTGGAACTCAATGATTTCCTCGCCACTGCCATACAAAATTGCGGCCTGAACCGCCTTTGGTATTTCGGAAAAAGCTTGTTCAGGATCAAAGCCATAATGACGTCCTAGCGCGCAAATCATCTGATAATAGTAAGCATTACGGCGGTCCCAGCCGCGCACCGCACCCCCTGCTAAACTGATTTCAGGATTGTGGACAACGAGTTGCGGGTCAAAATGCTGTCTAACGCCTAAACCGTCACAACTGGGGCAGGCGCCTTTGGGATTATTAAACGAGAAAATCCGTGGTTCCAGTTCGCTGAGACTATAGCCACAATGGGCGCAGGCATAGCGTTCAGAAAACAGCAGTTCTTGAGCGTTTTCCATGGAAACCGCAATCGCCAGGCCTTGAGAGAGTTTCAGAGCCGTTTCAAACGATTCCGCCAGACGCAACGCTAAATCATCCCGAATTTTGAAGCGATCAACGATGACTTCAATTGTATGTTTTTTCTTTAGATCCAGCGTGGGTGGATCATCCAGTTCGTAAATCTCACCATCGATTCGGGCACGTAAGAAACCTTGCGCCTTTAAATCTTCTAGTAACAGAACATGTTCGCCTTTTCGGTCGTTGATCACCGGTGCCAGAAGCATCCAGCGTTCGCCTTCAGGATGCGCCAACACCAGATCAACCATCTGACTGACCGTTTGCGCTTCAAGTGAGGTACCGTGTTCAGGACAACGCGGTGTGCCGACCCGGGCATATAGCAGACGCAAATAATCGTAAATTTCGGTGATGGTGCCAACCGTTGAGCGCGGGTTATGGGATGTGGATTTTTGCTCTATGGAAATTGCGGGTGACAAACCTTCGATATGATCGACATCGGGTTTTTCCATCATCGATAAGAACTGCCGGGCGTAAGCAGACAATGATTCCACATAACGACGCTGACCTTCTGCGTAGATGGTATCAAATGCCAGCGAGGATTTGCCTGAACCGGATAATCCGGTGATGACAATTAAACTATCGCGGGGTAGGTCAAGATCAATGTTTTTCAGATTGTGAGTACGCGCCCCACGGATGCTGATGGTGTCCAATGCTAACAATTCCTTCAAGCTAAACCAGCCGGATACTGTACTAGTCCTTTAGGCTAGTATGCAAACCACAGCTTAATTTTTTTATAAAATGGCCCGAAACAGTCAATCAGACTGATTTCAAGCCATACCTGAGACCTCAATAACCTGATACCATAGAGAGGATAGATCTGCTAAAAGATAGAGGAGTTTGGGTTTGACACAGGTTCAGGATATTACCAGTCCAATGTCGGCAATGGAAAAGCGTGCGACAGTCTCACTTGCCAGTATTTATGCGTTGCGTATGCTGGGTTTATTCATGTTGTTACCCGTAATGTCTTTGTTCACAGAACAAATGCCAGGATCCACACCTACTTTGGTGGGGCTTACCATGGGTATTTATGGGCTTACTCAAGCTGTGCTACAAATTCCATTTGGTTTATTGTCAGACAAATTTAAACGCAAAACCGTCATCATCGTGGGTTTGGTTTTGTTCGTCATAGGGAGTGTCGTTGCGGCCCTAGCTCAAGATATTTATGAAGTTTTATTAGGTCGCGCTTTGCAGGGATGTGGCGCTATTTCTGCAGCGGTAATGGCCTTATTAGCTGATTTGACTCAAGAAGTGCATCGTACAAAGGCCATGGCGACTATTGGTGCCAGTATCGCAGTCTCTTTTGGGGTGGCTATCACTTTGGGACCCATTATTGCGGAGTACTTCGGGATTAGTGGGATTTTCTGGGTGATCGCCTTTTTGGCGGCGATGGCCATTCTCGTGATGCAGTTTATTGTGCCTAATCCCGAAAAAATATCGGTGCATCGTGAAGCCGAATATATTCCATCGCAATTTTCGTCGGTGATTACCAATCCCGAGTTATTACGTCTCAATTACGGCATTTTTGCATTACATTTAATTTTAATGGCCAGTTTTGTCGTAGTTCCCTTGCAATTACGCGATGCTGGACTATCTTCTGGTCATCACTGGTGGGTTTATTTGCCGGTGTTAGTGACTTCAATGGCCATGATTATTCCATTCGTGATCATTGCTGAGAAAAAGCGTCGTATGAAACCCGTTTTTCTGGGAGCCATATTGTTGATCCTAGTCGCTAATCTTGGATTAGGTTTTTTTCATGGGCAATTAACGGGTTTGATTGTCTGTTTGTGGGTGTTTTTCTGTGGCTTTAATTTGTTGGAAGCCACTTTGCCCTCTTTAATCTCCAAAACAGCCCCTGGGGATTTGAAGGGAACAGCAATGGGTATTTATTCCAGTGCTCAATTTATTGGCGCATTTTTAGGTGGGGCCGCAGGTGGTTGGCTTTATGGTCATTACGGTGTCGTGAGTGTATTCTGGTTTTCTGTTGTTATTGCCGCAAGTTGGTTACTGATTGCTGTATTTATGTCCCCACCTCGCTATGTCGCGAATTTATTGTTGTCTTTACGAGGGATAGATCCTGCAAATAGCCAAAGGTTTTATGAAGAATTATTGGCTATAGCGGGTGTCGAAGAGGTGAGTCTCTATTTTGAAGAGCAATCAGCTTATTTAAAAGTGGATAACCAGATTCTGGATAAACAAGAATTGTCGCGATTTTTATCCAAATGGTAGCGCCTGAACCCTGCTTTACAGTTATGCATTAGGATTTAAGCTTATTTAAGGAGATCACATGTTAAACAAAGTCATTTTGATAGGTCGTCTGGGTGCCGATCCAGAAGTACGTTATTTACCCAGCGGAGATGCCATTACCTCGGTGCGTCTGGCGACGAGTCGCCGTTGGCGCGATCGCAATACCGGTGAGCGTAAGGAAGAAACTGAATGGCATCGTGTTGTGTTTTTTGGCGGCTTAGCCAAAATTGCTGGCGAATATCTTAAAAAAGGAAGTCAGGCATATGTAGAAGGGCGTATTCGTACCCAAAAATGGCAGGGTCAAGACGGTCAGGATCGTTACACCACGGAAATCGTTGCGGATGAAATGCATATGTTAGACAGTCGTAGCGGTGGTACGGCTAATTATAGTGATTCGGGTTCAGCACCTGCACCCAGTTATGATAGTCGTCCTGCACCCACTGCCAGCGCGCCAAGTGCTCCGGCATCATTTGATGATTTTGATGACGATATTCCGTTCTAAGCGATTGTTACGGCAGAATGTTAAAAACCCAATACGCGAAGGTGTATTGGGTTTTTTTATGGGTTGGTTGCGGGTGACAGCAATCTGTAGATCAATTGACTCAGTTTGTTCGATCGTGGATGCCCCTAGGTGACGAAGTGCAATTGGCGCTAGCACGGAGAGTTGCGATTTTTAACCATACAGTCCCTTCGGTCGAAACAACAATTGCATCGCAAGGAAATTGGCGGACATCATGACTACAATGGAGAGATGATATTATGAAGCAACAGCCTAAATAAGTTCAAAGAACCTTGGCGATGCTGAGATCAAGCAAATCGTTGGAATTCTGGATGGATGGTCTAGTAAACTACCATAGGGTCTGATTATAGCTAAGATAGAATTGCGAACGTTCAATAGCTATACGAGGCCGGCTCTGCATAAGTATAAACGCCCCCATCAGTTTTCAAATTAAGAGAAAATGAATTTTCGGCGGCAGGATGTTAAGAGGGTTGGATCACGACTTTCTAAATCGCGTGTTGTCTACTGTGAACTGAAGAAAAACCAAACTATGAAGATGCAAATATCGACAACGGTTCGCAAAAGCATTAATAACAGGGAAGGACTGATGTGAGTAAGAAATCGTTATCAGAGCGAGACATCTGCACGAAATTTATTACACCGGCGCTAGAGCAGGCTGGTTGGGATGTTTTGACCCAGATACGAGAAGAATTTTTGCTGACAAAGGGCCGGATCATCGTCAGGGGCAAGTTACACACACGTGGACAAAACAAGCGTGCTGATTATGTCTTGTTTTATAGACCGAACATGCCGATTGCAGTCATAGAGGCGAAGGATAATAAACATTCTCTTGGCGACGGTATGCAGCAGGGACTTGGTTATGCCGAGATGTTGCAAGTGCCTTTCGTTTTTAGCAGCAATGGCGACGGTTTTCTGTTTCACAACAAAATTGCAAAAGACGGTGCTATCGAGCGAGAAATTGCACTTTATGAGATGCCTGGGCCTGACACTCTATGGAAATGGTGGTCTGAACACCTTGGTCTAGATTCTATGCAGAGAGATTTGGTTTCTCAAGATTACTACAGCGACGGCAGCAACAAATCGCCACGCTACTACCAATTGCTTGCCATCAACAAAACTATCGAGGCCATTGCCAAGGCGCAGAATCGGATTCTGTTGGTCATGGCCACTGGCACTGGTAAGACCTACACCGCATTCCAGATCATCTGGCGTTTATGGAAATCGAAATCTAAACGCCGGATCCTGTTTTTGGCTGACCGCAATATTCTGGTCGACCAGACCATGACTAACGATTTCAAGCCATTTGGCTCGGCTATGACCAAAATCCAGAAACGCCAAGCCAATAAATCTTACGAAATCTATTTGTCACTGTACCAAGCGGTAACCGGGAATGAAGAAGAGCGCAACATTTACAAACAGTTCAGCTCGGACTTTTTCGATTTAATCGTCATTGACGAATGCCATCGTGGCAGCGCAGCCGCTGATTCGGCCTGGCGAGAAATTCTGGAATATTTCTCCTCCGCCACGCAAATTGGCCTGACAGCCACCCCAAAAGAAACCAAGGAAGTGTCCAACATCGACTACTTCGGTGAGCCTATTTACACCTATTCCCTCAGGCAAGGCATTGATGACGGATTTCTCGCACCCTACAAAGTGGTCCGCATTGATCTGGATAAGGACCTGGCCGGTTGGCGTCCCGATAAAGGCATGTTGGATAAATATGGCAACGAAATCGAAGATCGTATCTACAACCAAAAAGATTTCGACAAAAACCTGGTGTTGGAAAAACGCACCCAACTAGTCGCCAAAAAAATTACCGAGTTTCTCAAGCAAACCAACCGCTTCGATAAAACCATCGTCTTCTGCGAAAATATCGATCATGCAGAACGCATGCGGCAGGCCCTTGTTAATGAAAACGCTGATCTGGTAGCGCAGAACTCAAAATATGTCATGCGCATCACCGGCGATAATGAAGAAGGCAAGGCCGAGTTGGATAATTTTATCTTCCCGGAAAGCAAATATCCCGTTATCGCGGTGACGTCCAAATTGATGACCACCGGTGTCGACGCCCAAACCTGCAAGCTGATTGTCCTTGATCAGCGCATCCAATCGATGACCGAATTCAAGCAAATCATCGGTCGTGGCACCCGCATCAACGAAGATTACGACAAGTATTACTTCACCATCATCGATTTTCGCAAGGCCACCGAACTGTTCGCTGATCCGGATTTCGACGGCGATCCAGTGCAAATCTATGTACCGCAAAATCCTGGTGACTCACCAGTACCGCCGGAAGATGATGTTCCAGACGGTGATTATCCAGGCATAGGCAACAATCCAATTTGGCCCGGCGTAGCCGAATCCGAACCAGATCTAGCCTACGATGATAGCACTGTGCGCCGTTATGTCGTCGCCAATGTTGAAGTCAAAGTAGTCGCAGAGCGCGTGCAATATTTCGATGCCAACGGCAAGCTGATCACCGAATCTTTGAAAGATTACACCCGCAAGACTTTGGCGCAGGAATTTGCTTCACTCGACGACTTTCTGCGCCGCTGGAGCAGTAGTGCCAAAAAACAAGCGGTCATCGACGAACTGGCTAACCAAGGCATATTTTTTGATGCCTTGGCTGATGAAATCGGTCGCGATTGTGACCCGTTCGATCTGGTTTGTCATGTCGTCTGGGATCGGCCACCGCTGACTCGTAAACAGCGCGCCGAACAAGTTAAACAGAATAATTACTTTACCCGCTACGGCGACCAAGCCCGTCGGGTTCTGGAAGCCTTGCTCGACAAATACGCCGACGAAGGCATCCAGCATATCGAAGAAACCCAAATTCTCACCATCTCCCCGTTTAACCAATTCGGCACCCCGCTGGAAATCATCCGCGCCTTTGGCGGTTTGGATCAATATCAGCAAGCGGTGTGTGATCTGGAACAAGCACTCTATGCTTCATAACGGCTAATTTTTGGAGCAAAACCCGCAATGCCCATAGGAACCCTGATCAAATCCATCCAAGACATCATGCGCAAGGACGTCGGTGTCGATGGCGACGCCCAGCGCATCAGTCAGATTGTCTGGTTACTGTTTTTGAAAATCTTCGACGACAAGGAGCAAGAATGGCAACTCACCATTCCCGGCTACCAGTCGCCGCTGCAACCCCGTTTCAGCTGGTCGAGCTGGGCTAAAAATCCGGAAGGCATCACCGGTGAAGAACTGATCGAATTCGTCAACAACGACCTGTTTCCATCCTTAAAACGCCTGGCCACCGCTGCCGGTGTATCGCCGCATGGTAAGGTAGTGGGTTCTGTATTCGAAGATGCCTACAACTACATGAAATCCGGCACCCTGTTGCGCCAGGTTATCAACACCATCCAGGCCGATGTCGATTTCAACTCGTCCAGCGACCGCCACCTGTTCAACGACATCTACGAAAAAATCCTCGCCGACTTGCAATCCGCCGGTAACGCTGGCGAATACTACACGCCACGCGCCGTCACCCAATTCATGGTTGACATGCTAGACCCCAAACTCGGCGAATCTATCCTCGACCCGGCTTGCGGCACCGGCGGCTTTTTGACCTGTACCATTGAACATCTCAAGCAACAGGTCAAAACCGCCGACGATCTGAAAGCCCTGCAATCCAGCATCCACGGCGTCGAGAAAAAACCGCTGCCGCACATGCTGGCGATGACCAACATGATGTTGCATGGTATCGACGTACCCACCAACATCCGCCACGACAATACCCTGAGCAGGCCGTTAAAGGATTACGGCCCCAAGGATAGGGTGGACATCATTATCACCAATCCGCCGTTCGGCGGCATGGAAGAAGACGGCATCGAAAACAACTTTCCGCGCAAATACCAAACCCGCGAAACCGCCGACTTGTTCATGGCGCTGATCATGCACTTGCTCAAACACGATACTGGCCGCGCCGCCGTGGTGTTGCCCGATGGCTTCCTGTTTGGCGAAGGCACCAAAACCAACCTCAAGCGGGAACTGTTGGAAGAATTCAATCTGCACACCATTGTGCGCATGCCCAAGGGCGTGTTTGCACCTTACACCAGCATCAACACCAATGTGCTGTTCTTTGAAAAGGGCGAGCCAACGCAGGATGTCTGGTTTTTTGAGCATCCCTATCCAGAAGGCTATAAGAGCTATTCACGCGGCAAACCGCTGACGATTGCCGAGTTTGATCTGGAGAAAGCCTGGTGGGGCGGCGCAGAGCGCAAAGGGCGCAAAGTCACGGAGCAAGCCTGGAAAGTGTCGGTTAACGACATTGCCGCTCGCAACTACAACCTGGACTGCAAAAATCCCCACCAAGTTGAAGTCAATCATGGCGACCCGGATGAATTAATGCAGGAATATCAGGCTATTGTCCAGCAGTTGGAAGCGGCACAGCAGGCACTCAAGTCTGAGCTGATGGACTGTCTGGGTGAGAATGCATGAGCGGGAAGACTAATCATTTGCCTGCCGACTACGCCGGATTGCTGACTGACATCAAGCAGCGCGTGCGCCACGCCCAGACCCGCGCCGTACTGGCGGTCAATGCCGAGTTGATCCGCCTCTACTGGGAAATCGGTGCACTGATTGACACCCGCCAATACACTGAAGGTTGGGGCGCTGGTGTAATACCGCGTTTGGCCAAGGACTTGCACAACGAACTCCCCGAAGAAAAAGGCTTCTCCGAGCGTAATATCAAACAGATGCTGGCGTTTTACCGTGAATATCCGCATCTGGACTTTGTGCAACAGCCTGTTGCACAAATTGAACTCACGCCAAAAGTGCAACAGCTTGTAACACTTTTTCCAGATGAACTCATGTTAGCCCTTCCTTGGGGTCACCACGGTGTCCTCATGACCAAGGTTAAGGACGCAACTACGCGTCAATGGTATATGCGTGCTGCGATCGAAAATGGCTGGAGCCGCAATATCCTGGTGATGCAGATAGAAACGGCCGCACACCTGCGGCAGGGCAACGCCACCAGCAACTTCACCTTGCGTCTACCCGCACCGGATTCGGATTTGGTACAACAAACTCTCAAAGATCCTTACCTGTTCGATTTTCTGACGCTCGCCGCAGGTTTTCATGAGCGTGAACTGGAAACCGGCCTCATCGCTCATCTGGAAAAATTTCTATTGGAACTCGGACAAGGTTTTGCCTTTGTCGGTCGCCAATATCACCTCGATATCGGCGACCAGGATTTCTACATCGACCTGTTGTTCTACCATCTGAAATTACGGTGTTATGTGGTCATCGACCTCAAGCGTGGCGACTTCAAGCCCGAATACGCTGGCAAGATGAGCTTTTATTGCAACGTGGTGGACGATCAACTTCGCCACGAAACCGACAAACCTACCATCGGTCTGATTCTGTGCCAGCAACCCAATCGAGTGCTTGCAGAATACGCCCTGCGCGGCGTGGATACCCCCATTGGCGTTTCCAGCTTTGAATTGACCCGCGCACTGCCCGAAACCCTGCACAGCAGCCTGCCCAGCATCGAGCAGATCGAACGCGAATTGGAGGGACGCGATGAATAAGGCCACGCGCGAACTGTTGGAGCAACACTTCGATACCGCCTTCGCCGCGCCGGACGGCGTTAAAAAGCTGCGCGAACTGATTTTGACGCTGGCCATGCAGGGTAAATTGGTGGCGCAAGATCCGAATGATGAGCCGTCTTCAGAATTGCTGAATAAACTTGAGAAAGAGAGGGGCTCGCGAAGACGCGAGAGCGCGAATGGTAACGCTGGAAAAGCAAAATCATTACCGCCGATCAACCCACTAGCAGTACCGTATTTACTGCCGCAAGGGTGGGAGTGGGTAAGGTTGGGAATGGTTTCTGACATCAACGGTGGCTTCGCATTTAAAAGTTCCAAATATTCAAATGACGGCGTGAGAGTTGTTCGAATTTCAGACTTCGATGAAAAGGGATTCAAAGACGAGAAAATTGTTCGATACCCATATACTGACGATCTGAGAAATTACAGTCTTGAATTAAACAACATCCTCATGGCTATGACAGGTGGAACTGTTGGTAAGAGTTTATGGGTCAAATCAATGCCAGAACCGATGGTTGTCAATCAGCGAGTTGCAACCATCAAAATGGCATCGGTGGTGATTCCTGAATTCATAAATGGACTGATTCGCACAAACTTAATCCAGTCTGTCATTCAAGCAGCCAAGAATTCCACTAATGACAATATCTCAATGGGAGATATAGCTGGCTTCTTAGTCCCACTTCCGCCACTCCCCGAACAAAAACGCATCGTCACCAAAATCGAGCAACTGATGGCCCGTTGCGATGAGTTGGAAAAACTGTGTGCCGAACGCGAACAGCGCCGCCTCACCGTCCACGCCGCTGCAATCAACCGGCTAACATCCCCCACAGCGTCATTCCCGCGCAGGCGGGAATCCATGACTGCCGAAAATCTGGCTTCCCGTACTTGTGCCCTTGAGGATATGCGCGGGAATGTCGACGGCATGGGTAGCTTAAACGAAGCCTGGCAATTCATTACCCAACACTTCGCCGAACTCTACGCCGTCAAACCCAACGTCGCCGAACTACGCAAAGCCATCCTCCAACTCGCCGTCATGGGCAAACTCGTCTCCCAAGACCCCAACGACCCGCCCGCCAGCGAATTATTGAAGGAAATCGAAGCAGAAAAACAGCGGTTGGTGAAGGAAGGCGCGATCAAAGTATTCAAACCATTACCGCAAGTTCGTAATGATGAGCAAGAGTTTGAATTGCCATGTGGCTGGGTATGGTCCAGATTACAGAATGTATTGGATGTTAGGGATGGTACTCACGACTCTCCAAAATATGTAGTAGGCCCTAATACGTATCCATTGGTAACAAGTAAGAATTTTGTCGATGGAATGATTGATTTTTCAGGGGCAAGAAGAATTTCCGCAGAAGACCACTTTGAAATTATCAAGCGCTTTATGGAACATTTGGCGATCAACTTACAAACTAAAGCAGCGGGAGGAGCACAACCTTTTGTTTCTCTGGGATTTTTAAGAAATCTTGTAATCGCTCTACCACCACTCTCTGAACAACAACGCATCGTCGCCAAAATCGACTCGCTCATGGCGCTGTGCGACACGCTGGAACAACAAATCGACGCTGCAACCAGCAAGCAGACCGCGCTGCTCAATGCCGTGATGTCACAGGTATAAGGGAGTTGCCATGCGCCTGAAATCGCTCACCCTCAGCCAGTACAAAAACCTCAAGGATTTTTCCTTGAGCTTCGACGGCAGCAGCTTTATCGATGTCTTCGTCGGCAAAAATGGCAGCGGCAAATCCAACCTATTCAAGGCGCTGATCTTGTTATTCCGCCACCTCTACGAGTTCGATAAGGAGAAAGGCGATCCGGGTTTTGCCTACACCATCAAATACGAAATCGACGAAACAGAAACCGAGATTGGCTGGAGCGCCGGCAAGCTGACGATCAACGGCGGCGAGCGCAAAACCCTCGGCGAAATTGTTACGGCAGAATGTTAAAAACCCAATACGCGAAGCTGTATTGGGTTTTTTATGAGCTGGTTGCGGGTGACAGCAATAATGAGTTCAGATCATTTAAGCTGAGAAAAGGGATGATTTGGTAGGCGGGTTGTTCATAGGGGTGCGACTCAATTAAAGCCTGAGTGACTGCGATGATATTTTCTGCGGAACAAACCAACTCAACCTTGTATTCATCCACAGTGTGTCGTTGCCCCATTTCGCCTAAGAAGGGATTACTTCCGCTTAGAGGACGAAATTGACCTTGACCGGCGACTTGCCAACAGCATTGATCATAACCCTGATATAAACCGCCCCCGACCGCAAATATCGCCTGTTTAACAGACTCTAAATGCGTTTCGGGAACGTAAAAGACTAATTGATACATGCGACCTCAATTTAAGGTAGCCAAGAAAAACATACCCCATAATACGGCTACCATGGTGAGTTCCTCTGCCAGATTTATGGCTGCCTGACGGCTAAGTTTGACTGACATTGCTATTTGATTAGCTTTTTGGTCCCGCATATGTACGTTTTGACGAATCATGAGTATTCTCCTGAGATTAATGATGGGTGTAGCTACGCATTTGTCCCACCAAGACACCTTGAATCTGCACCTGATGCGGTAAGTAGCGCATCGTTTGCATACTGGAGTTGGCAGGGATTAATAAAATTTCATTAGGTTTTTGCTGGATAAATTTCAAAGTGGCTTCTGAGTTTTCAACCAAGGCAACGACAATTTCTCCGTTTCGCGCGTGGTTACGTTTTTCGATGATGACCCAGTCACCATCAAGTATGCCTTCTTCCTGCATAGAATCCCCTTTAACTTTGAGAACGTAGCAAGGGTTGTCTGTACGGATTTGTTCAGGAATGTGCATGAAGGAAATAGTTTCGATCGCTTCTATAGGTCTACCGGCTGCAATCACGCCGGCATAAGGCAGTTGGTTGTTTGCTTCGTTATTGCTTGTTACCGATGCCTGCTGGGTCAGGCGAATACCGCGTTGTTTACGTTCGGGTGACTGTATTAATCCGGCTTCAATCAGCGCTTTAATCTGGTAATGCATAGACCCGCGAGATTTGAGGCCCATGGCATGACATAACTCATCCAAAGTCGGTGGATGACTGAATGCTTCCTGATTGTCGATCAGGAAGTCTAAGATTTCTTGCTGTTTACGGGTTAAGCTTGTCATTGAAGTTTGTTCCTAATTGGTTCTAAGCTAAGTTACCACGATTTTTTAATTAGAACAAGAATAGAACAAAAAAAATTTAGCTCGTTGACATCTTTTTCTTTAAACTGCGCTCAGCTATTAGAAAATTCAGGAATTGTTGTTTTGATTCACTGGATAACCTAAACGGTTTTGTTCTAATGGCATCACTTTAAAACCCAATAAAATCAATAGCTAATCAAGATGCCTGTTAGCTGAATATATCTAGGATAGATTACATGAAACAATTACTCAGCGATTTATTAGTCAAAGCGACCGAATTCCTTAAGCAGTTAAGTGCCAACAGTACTGCTAGCACAACGGTTAAACCATCCGAACCGCCTCGCTCGCACAGTTCAGTGAATTTAAATCTTCAAACCCAGGGTCAAACGGCGCCATCCTCTGTTGAATCAAACTCTGAACAGTCAGAACCTGTTATTGATGAACCCGTCGTTGCATCAACGATTACAGAAGCTCAAGCAGTCGTAGAAACCGAGTCAGTCGTCGAAGCAGAAGTGGTTGCCGAGCCTGTTCAGGCAGAGCCGGAAGCAGTGGTCGAGGCAGAAGTTGTCGCAGAACCCGTTCAGGTAGAGCCTGCACCGCTGGTGGAAGTGAGTGCGCCTAGTGTGGATTCCCATAACACCTCAGCAAGTGCTGAAGCAGTGCCAGAAGATTCAAGTTTACGCCGTCATTACTTGACTCAGCGTCAGTCAGATCTGCTCGCTGAATTGGGCGATGAGCCGAGCGATTCCACTTTAAAGCGCCATTACCAACAGCTTTTGGCGGCTAAAATCGCAGAATTAGACATTTAATAGTTGAGTGATCAGTCTGTAGCGTTTGATCTCGCTACAGACTGTTCCTTGAAAGGTTTAACGTTTCAGAGCCTTGGCAAAAGCATCACCTAAGGTGGTTGGTTGCGGTTTGCTTGGTTTGATTTTTTGCTGAGTTCTTGCTTCTTTGGGTTTGGTAACAAATTCTGATTTGTCGATAGCAGTTTTCATGGTCAAGGAAATGCGTTTTCTCTCCGCATCGACCTCCAGAACCTTCACTTTCACCATATCACCGGTTTTGACTACGCTGCGCGGATCCGACACAAACTGGTCAGACAAATGTGAGATATGTACCAGTCCATCCTGATGGACACCAATATCCACAAAAGCACCAAAATTAGCGACATTGGTAACCACGCCATCTAAAGACATCCCAATTTCGAGATCTGAAATTTTTTCCACCCCTTCGCGAAATTGCACGCTTTTGAATTCAGGACGCGGATCGCGACCGGGTTTTTCTAATTCATGCAAAATATCGGTAACGGTTGGTAGACCAAAACTATCACTGGTGTAATTAGCCGGATTTAAACTGCGGACAAATTGACTTTGGCCAATCAGGTCGCGTATCGATAGCCCGGTATCGTCAAGAATAGCATTGACGACTGGATAGGCCTCGGGATGCACAGCCGAAGCATCCAATGGGTTATCGCCATCCATAACCCTTAAGAAACCCGCTGACTGTTCAAAGGCCTTGTCACCCAGTCGCGGTACATTTTTGAGTTGCTGACGATTGCTAAAGCGACCGTGGGTGTCACGAAATGCCACGATATTCTCACTGATACTATTATTTAGACCTGAGACTTGTTTGAGTAACTCAACCGAGGCAGTATTAATGTCGACTCCCACCGCATTCACGCAGTCCTCAACTACGCTGTCGAGCATGCGGGCCAATTGCAACTGATTGACATCATGTTGATATTGTCCGACACCAATGGCTTTGGGTTCGATTTTAACCAGTTCCGCTAATGGATCTTGCAGGCGGCGGGCGATTGACACCGCGCCACGCAATGACACATCCAATTGTGGGAATTCACGGGCTGCCAGTTCCGAGGCGGAATACACAGAGGCACCCGCTTCCGAGACCATGATTTTTTGTATGCCCAGATCAGGCCAAGTTTTCATCAAATCTGTGACGAGTTGCTCGGTTTCTCTCGAAGCAGTGCCATTGCCAATACTAACCAGATTAACCTGGTGGTCACGGACTAATTTTGCCAGACTGGCTATCGATTGATCCCATTGGTTTTTCGGTGCATGTGGATAAATGGTATCCGTCGCTAATAATTTTCCCGTGGCGTCGACAACGGCGACTTTAACTCCGGTACGGATGCCGGGATCCAGTCCCATAGTGACTTTGGGGCCGGCGGGTGCGGCTAATAACAGATCGCGTAAATTGCTGGCGAAAACCCGGATCGCTTCTAGTTCAGCGGCTTCACGTAAACGCTGTTTTAAATCCATATCGATGCGGGTAAACAGTTTAATCTTCCAGGCATAACGCGCGGTTTCTGCTAACCACGCATCGGCGGGTCGCTGCGTATCGCTAACCTGTAAGCGTTGTGAGACAAACTGACTACAGAGTAGATGCTCATCCTGCTCGTTTTCGCCGGGTTTCAGATTGAGTATCAGCATGTCTTCGTGACGGCCACGAAACAAGGCCAGCGCTCGGTGTGAAGGAATTTTTTTAATGGCTTCACTGTAGTCGAAATAATCTCGAAATTTACTGGCTTCTGATTGTTTGTCGCTGACAACCTGAGCCTGCAAGATGCCGTTTTGCCAAATTCTTTCCCGCAACAGGCTAAGTAATTCAGCATCTTCGGCCAGGCGTTCCATCAGGATTTGTCTGGCACCATCCAGCGCGGCGGCGGAATCAGCTACGCCTTTTTCCGCATCGATATAAGCCAGTGCCGCATCGCTGGGGATCAGACTGCGATCGGCGAGCAGGGCGTCAGCCAAAGGTTCTAATCCGGCTTCTCTGGCAATCTGGGCTTTGGTACGTCGCTTAGGTTTATACGGGAGATATAAATCTTCTAACAAGGTTTTCGTTTCGGCTGCAAGTATGGCCTGTTCCAGTTCAGGCGTCAGCTTGCCCTGCTGACGTATACTGTCCAGGATCGTGTCGCGTCGATCATTTAATTCACGCAAATAACCCAAGCGCTCTTCCAAATGGCGTAATTGCGTATCGTCCAGTCCCCCGGTGACTTCTTTACGATAGCGGGCAATAAACGGTACGGTTGCGCCTTCATCCAAGAGTGCGATAGCGGCGGCAGTTTGCTGAGTGCGAATCGACAGTTCTTGGGAAATACGTTCAATGATATCCATGGATATTCCAGTTTGGAGCTTACAAAACCCAATATTTTATCAGCTCATGCATAGTCATGATGAGATCAATCAGATTCGATACAATACTGCCAGCTTAATTCAAACGAATAGTATTATGGAATCAAACATGCTTTATGCGCTGGATTTTGACGGTGTGATTTGTGATAGCGCTATAGAGACGGCTATGACTGGCTGGCTGGCAGCGCGTCAGATTTGGACAGAGATGCCAGCGCTTGTGCCGGCGGATTTACCTGAATTGTTTCGTCAGGTCAGGCCTAATATCGAAACCGGTTATGAAGCCATTCTGGCTATGCGCTTATTAGATCTGGGCTATGACTGTCAGACGATATTCGATCAATATCAAGCGCTAAGCAGTGAATTAATGACAGAGGCGAATATTAGCGTCGATGACCTTAAACAGTTATTTGGTGCTACCCGAGATCACTGGATTGCCGAGGACTTAGACAGTTGGATTACCCATAATCCATTGTTTGATTCTTTGGCAGAGCGTTTACGCGTCCTGGATCAACACCATGCTTGGCTCATTATCACCACTAAGCAAGAACGTTTTGTTAGTCAGATTTTGGCGGCGAATGAGATTGCTTTGGATGCGGCTCACATTTTTGGCTTGGATCGTAATATGAGTAAGGTAGAGGTTTTAAGACAATTAATTCAATCTCATCCTCAGTCTAAAATCATATTTGTCGAAGATCGTTTGCCTACCTTGCTTAATGTTGCTAAACAAGCCGATTTAAAATCGGTTGAACTGCAGTTTGCGCGATGGGGATATAACACTGAGGCCGATAAACAACTGGCTGTTCAGCATGGCTTTACTGGCATTGAATTGAATGATTTTTTGAGGTTTTAGATAGAATCGTGAGCGCTAATTTTTGAAAAAATCAGCTCGATTTCCGTGAGTTTGCGTCTAATTTCCCGCCTGATCATATGTTTGTTTACCCATTGTAAATGCTCTGGTATAGTCGCGCCTGTTGTTGATGATGTATCACATTGTTTTAAATAAATAATCAAAAAAGGGGAAGGGTTATGGCAGAGCTGGTTTTTATTGCAGCGACTATTTTTGTGGCCTATACACTATTCACCGTACTCGGTGACAATGACGAACAACCGGCAGAAAAAGTAAAAACCGCTCCGGAAGTCAAAACTGAGGCCGACGTTGCTGATGACAGTCAATCCATAAGCCAGCCAGCTGCCAGAGCGACCGCTGTCAGCACCCGTAAACGTGCTGCACCGGCAAAAACCGCGGTGGTAGAAAAAACCGTTGCTCAACCTCAAGCCGCTGTAAAGGCAAAAGCCGCTGCTAAGCCTAAGCCTGCTGCAAAGCCCAAAGCAGAGACTCAGGCCAAGGTCGTTGCTGAGAAAAAGACTGCAACCAGCGCACGGGCCACCAAGGCCGTAGCCGCGCCAAGCGCAGTGGTTGTTGCTTCGGATAGTTTAAAAAATCCTAAAACTGGAGAGGTGGTTAAAATCCCCAACAGTTATGCCTTTGCTAAACGTTGGATTAAAGACGCCTTGGTAGAAGAAAAGCTGCTCGATAAAGTCTATAAAAATGCTGAATTAGATAACGCGGCCAATGCTAAGATTCAAGAAGCGTTCGAAAAACTCAAGCAATTACCCAAATATCAGTAACGTAGTACTCACGCGGGTCAATCACAACAGGCCGTCAGGCCTGTTTTGGTTTTATCGGTTCAGACTTTTCCCATCATCCGCTAAAATAGCGGTGAGTCCTTTCAAAACCTTGCTCTTCGAGCTTTTATCACAGATGAATATTCACGAATATCAAGCTAAGCAACTGTTCAGGGAATTCGGCATTCCTGTGCCTCAGGGAATAGTGGCGGATTCTGCCCAAGCCGCTCAACAGGCGGCCACTCAGATCGATGCGAGTGCATGGGTGATCAAGGCCCAGATTCATGCCGGTGCGCGTGGCAAGGCCGGTGGGGTTAAGGTCGTTCGCGAACTTGATCAAGTTCCAGTCATTGCTGACGCTATGCTGGGGAAACATTTGGTGACGCATCAGACTGACGCCCATGGCTTGCCTGTCCATCAGGTTCTGGTTGAAACCGTATCAGTGATCGTGAATGAATATTACCTAAGTTTATTAATTGACCGGGAACACGAAGGCTTAGTGTTTATTGCATCAGCTTCGGGTGGTATGGACATAGAAGCGGTCGCGGCTGTATCCCCGGAAAAAATTTGCCATGTACGGGTTAATCCTGCTGCTGGCTATCAGGCTTTTCATTGCCGTCAGATTGCGGCAGCTTTGGGGTTGTCAAAAGAGCAGATTGCTCAACTTGATGGCATTCTGAAGGGCATGTACCAATTACTGTTAGCAAAAGACGCCAGTCAAATCGAAATCAATCCCTTAATCTTGACCGATCAGGGTAGTTTGCTAGCTTTGGATGCCAAGATTAATTTTGATGATAATGCACTGGCCTTACATCCCGATATTCTGGCGCTGCGTGATGTCAGTCAGGAGGATGCTAAAGAAGTTCAAGCTAAACTTTTCGATCTAAATTTTATCAGTCTGGGCGGCAATATTGGTTGCATGGTCAACGGAGCGGGTTTAGCGATGGCAACTATGGATATGGTAAAACTCAAGGGTGGTTCACCTGCCAATTTTCTAGATGTGGGTGGTGGTACCAATAAGGATAAAGTCAAAGAAGCCTTTAAACTGATTCTGGCAGATGGCACGGTTAAGGCCGTATTAGTCAATATTTTTGGCGGTATTGTGAAGTGTGACGTGATTGCTGCAGGCATATTAGCAGCGGTTGACGAAATGCATTTAAGCATCCCGGTGGTGGTGCGTCTGGAAGGCACGCATGCTGAACAAGGCATAGCCATGCTTAATCAGTCCGGTTTGGGTTTGGTCGCCGCAGAAGATCTCAATCAGGCAGCCGAACGGGTAGTCGCACTGGCGGAGGCAGCATGAGTATTTTAATTGATCAAAATACCCGACTAATCTGTCAGGGGTTTACCGGCAAACAAGGTAGTTTTCATTCTGAGCAAGCACTGGCTTATGGCACCCGTTTACTGGGTGGTGTGACGCCTGGGCGTGGTGGCAGTGAGCATTTAGGTTTACCGGTATTTGATACTGTGCGTGAGGCAGTTAAACAGACCGATGCCAATGCCACTATGATTTATGTGCCGCCATTTGGTGCTGCTGATGCCATTCTGGAAGCATTGGATGCGGGTATCGAATTAATTGTTTGTATCACCGAAGGTATCCCGGTCTTGCAAATGATGCGGGTTAAAGCGGCCATGCGGGGTACTGATACCTTGCTGGTGGGGCCGAATTGTCCCGGTGTGATTACGCCTGGCCAGTGTAAGATCGGTATCATGCCTGGCCATATTCATTTGCCGGGTAAAATTGGCATTGTGTCTCGTTCTGGCACCTTGACCTATGAAGCCGTTCACCAAACCACTCAACAAGGTCTGGGGCAAAGTACTTGTGTAGGCATAGGAGGGGATCCTATCCATGGCATGAACTTTATTGATGTCCTGATACGTTTTGAAGAAGATGATCAGACCCAGGCGATTGTTATGGTCGGTGAGATTGGTGGCAACGACGAAGAACAAGCGGCAGAATTTATTAAAGCCCATATTAGCAAACCGGTAGTGGGTTATATCGCTGGGCAGACTGCACCACCGGGAAAGCGCATGGGGCATGCTGGTGCTATTGTCACCGGTGGTCAAGGGACTGCAGCGGGCAAAATTGCTGCGATGCGAGCAGCGGGTGTGGAAATGGTGAGTTCACCCTCGGATATCGGTGCGGCTATGCGAGGCTTTTTTAAAGCATGACACTCAAGATTGCGCTGGCGCAGCTGAATCTGACAGTGGGTGATATCGAAGCCAATTGTCAGAAAATCATCCGGACGCTGAATGAAGCGCGGCAAGTATCAGCGGACTTGGTGGTTTTTCCTGAATTGACTGTCACTGGCTATCCGCCCGAAGACTTGTTGTTCCGACAAGATTTTTTAGCGCAATCCGAGCGTGCGATTCAGCAAATTTTGGCTCATAGTCATGGCATTACCGCCATCATCGGCGCTCCGGTGCAGCATCAAGGACAACTCTACAATGCCGCCTTGGCACTCAGGGATGGCCATATTGTGGCTGAATATCACAAACAAGCTTTACCCAATTATGGGGTGTTTGATGAACAACGCTATTTCACAGCCGGACAGCAAACCCAAATTTTAAGCCTTAAAGGTCTGCAAATCGGATTGACTGTCTGCGAAGACATTTGGCAAGAGGGTATTATTGCCGCCAATCGTCAAGCCGGTGCTGAATTGATTGTGACCCTAAATGCGTCTCCCTTTCACGCCGGAAAAGTTCATCAGCGTGAAGAAGTGATTGCAGAGCAAGTCAAAGCGGCTGGTATTCCGCTGGTCTATGTCAATCAGGTCGGAGGCCAGGACGAGTTAATTTTTGATGGTGCCTCTTTCGCCTTAGACCAAGAGGGTCAGTTGATCTTTCGGGCTGCAGAATTTACCGAACAACTTAATTGGCTTGAGTGGTCCGATGGCCGCTTGCAAACATCCTATATTGCCCCGCACTATCAGCCCGTGGTCAGTGAATATCAGGCCCTGATTTTAGGCATCCGTGATTATGTGCGCAAAAATGGTTTTAAAGGGGCGATTCTGGGTTTATCGGGCGGTATCGATTCGGCTTTGGTATTGGCACTGGCGGTTGATGCCCTGGGCGCCGAGCAAGTAGAAGTGGTATTAATGCCCTCCCGTTACACTCACGATATGAGTGTGGAGGACGCAGTACTGGAAGCGGATGCTTTAGGGGTTAAACACCATATCATCGCGATTGAACCCGCGGTACAAGCCTTTAATCAAATGCTGGCGCCAGTATTTGCAGGGAGCAAAACCGATACCACCGAAGAAAATATCCAAGCGCGTTGCCGTGGTGTGTTGTTAATGGCGCTGTCCAATAAGCAAGGCAAGCTACTGCTCACGACCGGGAATAAAAGTGAAATGAGCGTGGGCTATGCCACTTTGTACGGTGATATGGCAGGTGGCTTTGCACCTTTAAAAGATGTCTCAAAATTACTGGTTTATGAGATGGCACGTTATCGCAACACCTTGTCTGCGGTGATCCCAGAGCGGGTCATTATTCGTCCGCCTTCTGCGGAACTGGCACCAGATCAAAAAGATGAAGACTCACTGCCGCCTTATGATGTCTTAGATCCCATTTTGGCTTTGTATGTCGAGCAGGACAAATCCGCCTCTGAGATTGTGGCGCTGGGTTATCCCAGGCCAGCCGTGGAACGAGCGATCAGTCTGGTGGATCGTAATGAATATAAACGACGTCAGTCACCACCCGGGATACGCATAACACCGCGGGCTTTCGGTCGTGACAGACGCTATCCCATTTCATCCGGCTATCGTGGCATAGCTGAACTGGATTAAAGGAAGGGTATTTTGAAAGCAATCATGCTCATGACCGGGATGGTATTCGCGAGTATCGTTCAAGCAAAGCCAGCAGAAACGGTATTAAATGTGCCTCTGGATTATGATCTGATTCGCAGTGTCTTAGTCAGCCAGTTATATACTCAGGAACACACGACCGCTCGCCTCTGGAAAGATGGCAAAGATTGCAGTTTTCTGGATTTAGCGGATCCCAAAGTGCACGGGGAAAAAGGCCAGATTCATATCGCCAACCAAGTTCACGCCCGAATTGGGGTCAGGCTCGCTGGCAAGTGTATACCGGCCGTTGAGTGGCGAGGTCAATTAATCACCACGCAAAAACCACTTCTTGAGGCCAACGGCACCCAACTCAGTTTTCCGGTCACCTCTATCGCGGCATTTGATCATCAATCCCAGGCGTTGCAAATCGGTGAGCTGGAACAGTTAATTCAGAAAGCCGTGGCGCCGAAATTAGCAGCAATCAAACTGGATCTGAATGAGTCCAGACCCGATATTGAACAAAGTCTTCAGCCGTTTATTGATGCCGACCGCGCTGCCGCTTTGCAAAAGCTGGTGGATAGTTTGCGTTTTCAAAAAGTCAGCGCCAATGATAAAGCTTTAGATGTGGGGGTGGTGTTTCATCTGCCCAAGTCAGCGCCATCCAAGGCTGAGCATCAGGCAGTGTTAACAGCAGAGGAATTGCAACACTGGCAATCGCTATGGCTGGGTTTGGATATGCGTTTACAAGAGAGTTTGCAACAACCGCCTTTACAGCAAAAATCAGAACAGCTCAAAGATTTACTGAGTGAAATGATGCAAGAAGCCGGTGAAGCCTTTACAGAAGGTTTGAGTGAAGATGAAGCCGATAAGCAAGCTGATCCGGTGCAGGTGTTTTTTAAGCATTCCTGGGAAAAAATCAGTCCTTTATTACGGCAAGCCAGTACCCGTTTGCCTGCTCATGATAGTCTGCGTTATCTCACTTTAATTGCCGCAACCGATGGCATTTATGAACTGGATCATCTGGCAGGCAGTGTCGGTTTAGAGTTATCCAGTCAAGGCTTACGTCGGGTGGTCCGAAATTATCTGAAGTCTGAACAGGCTTCGGGACATTTGTAATTTAATTGGGATAAATAATGGGGTGGTTGTTGTTATTTGCCGCGGGATGTTCAGAAATTATTTTCGCGCTGAGTTTAAAACTAAACGAAGGTTTTACTAAATTATGGCCGAGTGTGGTGACTGGTGTTTCCGGTACCGCCAGTTTTGGTTTGTTGATGTGGGCTTTAAAAACCTTGCCACTGGGCACCGCGTACGCGATTTGGACCGGGATGGGCGCGGTGGGTGTGGCCGTGATTGGCATTCTGTTATTTAAAGAATCGGCCGATTGGATACGCTTGTCTTCGATTATGATGATCGTCATTGGTATTGTCGGACTTAAGCTGAGTCACGTGGAATAAATGTTACATATCCTAGCTTCGGCAGCATTGAATCCGATTATGGTTGACCGCATCGCCGCGGGTTCAGCGGTACTCCTGCAACAAAATAGCGTATGGGCTTTGCGGCCCGGGCATCAAGATTTTGTCTACTTAGAGGCTTTATTGGCCAAGTCTTGCCAAGTTTACGTGTTGCTGGACGATTTAAAGCTCAGTGGCTTGTCTGAATTATCCTTGCCTGCTTCGGTCCAAGCTATTGATTATGCAGGCTGGGTGGCTTTGACCGTTGAGCATGAGGTGATTAAGACATGGCATTAAGTCTTGACGGCCATTTACCGCCTGTCAATGACCAAGGTTTTTTATTGGATGCCAGTCTATGGAATGAACAAGTGGCTTTGGAACTGGCGCGTCGCGAGGCAATACAATTGACCGAGGCCCACTGGTCAATCTTGCATTTTATTCGCCAGTATCATCAGCAATACAAACACCTGCCTAATGCCCGAATGTTCGTTGCCGCCTTACGTAAACAGTTTGGTGAAGAAGTGGGTAATAGTCGTTATTTGCAAAATTTGTTCCCGCAGGGTCCGTTAAAATACGCCTGCAAGCTGGCGGGCTTACCTAAGCCCCCCAATTGTTTATAGAGTTGAGAGTTATATATGAGTAATCCCCGAGTAGGATTTATAAGTCTGGGTTGTCCTAAAGCCTTGGTTGATAGTGAACAGATTCTGACGCGCTTACGCTCTGAAGGTTATCAGGTGTCTCCGAATTACAAAGACTCCGATCTGGTGATTGTGAACACCTGTGGTTTTATCGATGCCGCCGTCGAAGAGTCGCTGGACAGTATTGGGGAAGCGCTGGCGGAAAACGGCCGCGTAATCGTCACCGGTTGTTTGGGGGCTCGTCAGGACGAAATCTTGGCACGCCACCCCCAAGTTTTAAAAATCACCGGTGCTCATGCCACCGATGAAGTCCTAGACGCGGTACATGAACACCTGCCCGCTGCGCATAACCCTTTTATTGATTTGCTGCCGCCACAGGGTATCAAACTGACCCCTCAACATTATGCCTACTTAAAAATATCGGAAGGTTGTAATCACCGTTGTAGCTTTTGCATTATCCCGTCGATGCGTGGGGATTTAGTCAGTCGTCCTATTGATGAAGTCTTGCGTGAAGCGCAAACTCTAGCCGATTCCGGCGTTAAAGAATTACTGATCGTGTCCCAAGATACCAGTGCTTACGGCGTAGATCTGCAATACCAGGAACGCCTTTGGCAAGATAGACACTGGCGAACCCGTTTTTATGATTTGGCCTCGGCCTTGGGTGAATTGGGTATCTGGGTGCGGATGCACTATGTCTATCCTTACCCGCATGTCGACGAAATCATCCCATTGATGGCGGCAGGCAAAATCCTGCCTTATCTGGATATTCCGTTTCAGCATGCGAATAGCCGGATTCTAAAATTGATGAAACGCCCGGCAGCCGCAGAAAATAATCTTGAGCGTATCAAAGCCTGGCGCAAGATTTGTCCGGATTTGACCATCAGAAGTACTTTTATTGTTGGTTTTCCCGGGGAAACCGAAGCGGAATTTGAAGAATTATTAGCCTTTCTCGATGAAGCCCAGTTAGATCGAGTCGGCTGTTTTACCTATTCGCCGGTCAAAGGCGCAGCGGCGAATGATTTGCCAGATCAGATACCGGAATCCGTCAAAGAACAACGACTGGCGCGTTTTATGGAAAAACAGGCTGAAATCAGTGCCGCGCGTTTGCAGCGCCGGGTGGGACGCATAGAAACGGTGCTGATTGATGAAGTGGTTGAAGAAGGAGCGGTAGCACGTAGCCAGAGCGATGCACCGGAAATCGATGGGCAAGTCTTTATTGACGGTGCTACCCATTTACAAGTCGGCGATTTCGTAACAGTCGAAATCGAAGAAGCCGATGATTATGATATGTGGGCAAGACTGGTTTAACAGGAGAATACGATGACGGATTGTTTATTTTGCAAAATGGTCGACGGCGTGATTCCAGCGGATATCGTCTACGAAGACGAATCGCTACTCGCTTTTCGAGACATTCATCCTCAGGCGCCGCTTCATGTCTTAATCATTCCAAAGCGCCATATTGCTACTCTCAATGCGCTGGATGACGCGGTTCTGGGGGGTAAACTCCTGCAGACTGCTGCCAAAATTGCTGCGGAGCAGGGCTATGCAGACAGTGGTTATCGGACTGTGATTAATTGTAATGAGGACGGCGGTCAGACTGTCCATCATTTACACCTGCATCTGTTGGCGGGCCGGGCCATGCACTGGCCACCGGGTTAATGCACAAGCAAATCCTGTTTCAAGACCGTATAATGCGGCGATTTTCACGCTAGATAAGGACTTTGTGTCCTAAAACATGAGCCAGACACACAATACGCTACCGCCACGCCTTCAAGCCATTATTGACCAGCGACAACAGCATTTGTTGAAACAAGGCTTAAAAGGCTTAGAAAAGGAAAGTCTGCGCATTACTGCCAATGGCGATATTGCTCAGACGCCTCATCCGGTCGGCTTGGGTTCAGCATTAACCCATCCGAGTATCACCACTGATTACTCAGAGTCCTTGCTGGAATTTATCACGCCTCCCTTTGCTGACATCAAAGAAACCTTGGGTCATATGCACCAGATTCACCAGTATGTGTATACCCATCTGGGTGATGAAATGTTGCTGGGCACCAGCATGCCATGCGGTTTGCACGATGATTTGAGTGTGCCTATTGCTGATTACGGTTCTTCCAATATTGGCAAAATGAAACACGCTTATCGCGTGGGGCTGTGGCATCGTTATGGCCGGACCATGCAAGCGATTGCCGGGATCCATTACAACTATTCAGTACCCGACGGCTTATGGCCCTTATTGCACCGTTTGAGTGGTCGTTACATCGATTTAAATAGTTTTATTTCTGAAGCCTATTTTGGCCTGATTCGAAATTTTCAGCGTCAAGGCTGGTTAATATTGTATTTGTTCGGTGCTTCACCGGCGATTTGCAAAACTTTTTTCAATAGTCGTCCGCAATTATTGGATGAGTTCGAGGAATTTGATCCCCATACGGTTTACCACCCTTATGCCACTTCGCTGCGGATGAGTGATATTGGTTATAAGAGTAAAAATCAGGCAGGTTTACGGATTGATTACAACTCTCTGCAAGGCTATGTCGATAGCTTGAGTGCGGCGATCAATACCCCTTATCCTGAGTATGAAGCTATAGGGGTTAAAGTCGATGGTGAATATCGTCAGCTCAATGCCAATTTATTGCAAATTGAAAATGAGTTCTACAGCACCATGCGCCCCAAACAGATTGCTCAATCGGGTGAAAAACCAACCTTGGCGCTGAAACGTCGAGGGGTACTGTATGTTGAGATGCGTTCATTGGATCTGAATATCTTCAATCCGATTGGTATTGAAGAAAGTACGGCGCGTTTTATTGAAGCCTTTTTACTGACCTGTCTATTGCATGACAGTCCGGCGCAGGAAGCGGGTGAGTTTGCGATTAATAATAGTAATCAATTATTAGTCGCCAATCAGGGGCGTAAACCGGGACTAATGTTAAATCGTGATGGCGAAGCGGTGAGTTTGCAAGATTGGGCCAGTCAGATTCTGGCTCATATGCAGCCTATATGTGCCTTACTGGATCAGGAGAGCATTGATAAACCCTATCAAATGGCCTTGGAGCAGCAGTTGTTGGTGGTTAAAAATCCGTCTTTAACGCCTTCAGCCCGGGTTCTGGCTTGTATGCAGGCAAATACACAGGAATTCGGCTGTTTTGCCACCCAGACTTCAGCATTGCACAAACAGTATTTTAATGCCCAATGTCTGCCGGGAGTCGCGCGTCAGAAATTTACCCAGATGGCTGAAACCTCTATCCGTAAACAACAAGCCATTGAGGCGAGTGATACACTGAGCTTCGATGACTTTCTTAGCAATTACTTTTCCCAAACTTAAGCCATGACTGCATTTGATCTTGATTCGCTGCAACACGACTTGCAAGCTAAAAATCCACGCACCATTTTGAAAAGTGCCCTGGCCAGTTTCGACAATATTGCAATCTCCTTCAGCGGTGCCGAAGACGTGGTCTTAATCGACATGGCGGTACAGATTAAACCTGATATTCAGGTTTTCTCACTGGATACCGGTCGTTTGCACCCTGAAACCTATCAATTTATCGAGCGAGTCCGGAAACACTACGGTATCTGCATCGAGTTACTCAGTCCTGATCGAGACAGTCTGGAAAGCTTTGTTAAAGAAAAAGGCTTGTTCAGTTTTTATGAAGAAGGCCATCAACCCTGTTGTGGTATTCGCAAAGTCGAGCCTCTAAAACGTAAGCTTAGTCAATTGGATGCCTGGATTACCGGGCAGCGTAAAGATCAAAATCAAGACACCCGGGGCGATATTCCGGAAGTGCAGCTTGATAATGCCTTTTCCGCCCCCGACAAATCCCTGATCAAATTTAATCCTTTGCTCAACTGGTCATCAGCGCAAGTCTGGGATTACATAGAAGCCTACCAAGTACCTTTTAACAGTTTGCATCAACATGGATTTGTCAGTATAGGCTGTGAACCTTGTACCCGTCCGGTATTACCCAATCAACACGAACGAGCCGGGCGCTGGTGGTGGGAAGACGCTGCAAAAAAGGAATGTGGCCTCCATAGCGGTAACTTAAAAAAATAATGGTTTTAAAAGGACTTGCCTTTAAAACATTGTGAGGCAAACTTGTGCTCGGGATAGTTATTTACAATTAGGGGGCAACATGAAAACCTTTATATCAATACTCAGTTTGGTGTTAACCATCTGTTTAAATCCAGCTTTTGCGGCGGATGATCATCATGCGTTGGCTGTTGAACATACCAGTGCTGCAGTGACTCATGGTAAAGCCGGTCACGCCAGTGTATTGGTTGAACATGCACAAGAAGCGGTGAAGCATGCGCAAAGCTGTGCCAGTTCAGCTACCGGCGAAGCCAAAATTCATGCGGATGCAGCAGTGACTTCTTTAAATTCTGCTATTGAACACGGAAAAATGGGTCATGCTGATGTAGCGACTAAAGCCGCTGAAGATGCGATTCAGCATCTGAACGCGACACCCAAATAAAGATCCAAAGTATTGAACCTCTTTAGATAGGCTTGCCTTAGGGCAAGCCTTTTTTTTATGTCATTTTGCATGCCAAGCCCTGTGATAGAATCAGGACGTTATTTTCAGTGAAACTGAGTCTATGTCTGTGGTTTTTCGCTTTATCTGCCTGTTTTTTTTGATTTTCAGTGCGCCTGCTTTCGCTGAAGACGCCTTGGCCAGTCCTTCGCGGCAACTGTCATTGGATAACCAGTTGTGGCTAGGTGATTTCCAACAAATGCTCGATAAAACCCTGATCAGGGTTTTAGTACCCTATAGCCGTACCTTTTATTTTCACGACAAGGGCGAAGCCAAAGGTCTGGCTGCCGATGTGGTGAGAGAGTTTGAACGCCATATCAACACGAAGTACCGCAAACAGTTAAAACGCCGGCCGGTGACGGTCGTGATTGTGCCAACGACCCGGGATCACTTACTGCTGGATCTTGAACAAGGTCTGGGTGATATTGCGGTCGGTAATCTCACCATCACCGACGATAGACTACAAAGCGTCGATTTTATTGCCCATCCCAATCGACTATTGTCTGAGCGTGTGCTCACCGGTCCAATGTCTGTTCCAGTCAATTCTCTGGATGAACTTTCTGGGGAACGGGTACATGTTCGACCTTCATCAAGCTATTACCAAAGCCTGCTGGCTATCAATCAGCAGTTTGCAAGCCGCGGTAAAGAGCCGGTTAAAATCATGTTAGTACCGGATGCAGTTGAAGATGAAGATCTGATGGAAATGCTGAATGCTGGTGTGGTGAGTCTGATTATTGTCGATGACTGGAAAGCTAAAATCTGGGCTCAGGTGTTACCCAAAATTCAGGTGACTGACGTTAGCATCCGTCAGTCTGGGCATTCCGGATGGGCGATCCGCAAGAATAGTCCGCAACTCCATGCGGAAGTGAATGAATTTTTTGCTAAATTTCTGGAAAAACAGCATCTCTTAGAAGCTGAAACCATCCGTTTTAATCGACAGATCCGACAGATTGCCAATAATACCGGCAATCAAGAATGGCAGCGCTTTGAACTCATGCAGCAGTTGTTTGAGAAATATGGACAGCACTATGCCTTTGATCCCTTGATGCTAGCGGCTCAAGGCTATCAGGAATCACAACTCAAGCAGGAAAAACGTGGACCTTCCGGCGCTATCGGTGTGATGCAAGTACTTCCCAGTACTGCAAGTGCATTAAAAGTAGGTGACATCAAACAACTCGAACCCAATATCCATGCCGGTGCCAAATATCTGGATGCATTAATGTCACAGTATTTTGCGGATGCTGATTTTCAGGGTGATAACCGCACCTTGTTTTCCTTTGCCAGTTATAACGCTGGCCCCGGTAAGATTAAACGGATGCGCAAAATTGCTGAAGAACGTGGTCTTGACCCAAATCGCTGGTTTAATCACGTCGAATTGGTGGTTGCTGAAAAAGTCGGCTGGGAGACCACTACCTATGTACGCAATATTTACAAATATTACGCCGCCTATAAATTACAGCTGGAAGTTGAAGAACAACAAAAGCAAGCGCTAGCGAGACTCGCCAACACAACAGCCGAATAGACTGGCCTTCTTCCTTCAAGCAATGAATTTTGTACTGGCTGTTTGCCAGTGCTTACGTTCTCATGTCCGTTGAAAGCTTTTTAAGCTATAAACTGCCACTTAAATCCCCTCCAAACAACCCTCAAAAACTGTTTTATTAAACAGTTTTCTGCAAGAACTTGAGACCTTCTCCCACCAAAAATCGTCTCTCAATAGTAAAAATCACTGCCAAAATCGGCAAAACAAAATAAAAAAACCATTTTATATCAGTGAGATACATAAATACTATACTTTGATATACATAGAGATAACTTCATATTTGATCTATCTTCAGCTCACGGAAATTGTTTTTGATAGTTGACCTGATTCTATGCAGGCCAATCAAAACGATTTGTCGATAAAACACGGTGAGTTTTGCTGTTGAGTTTTTAATCAAACTGCTGAGGTATCAAAATGGTTGCCAGTCCGAATGTCCAGACAAACCGACTTTCTGTCGCTCTAGTGTTAGCCGATAACAACTTTAGTGTAGAAGTTGAACAAAAATTAAATGAATTAGGGTTTCTGGCTTGGGCTGTTCCCAGTGCCAAAGAATTATACAAACGTTTATTGTCAGATAAAGCCGATATTTTGGTCATTGATGCTGAGGATAGAGAAAACCTAGAAGCCATCAAACACTTAGGGTCATTAAAGAAGTATTTGATTACCAGTATGGGCCCTGAAACCAATCCCAATCTCGAAATTGAGGTCCTTGCCAGCGGGGCAGATCGATATCTCCTCAGACCCTTGAGATATGAACAACTATTGATGAACATCAATGCCATGCTGAGGTACTTGCCCATTTCCCAGAGTGCTTCAGCCGCGAATACCGAGGCTGGGTGGCAGCTGAATAATAAAAGAATGATTCTTCATACCCCTAATTCAGTGGCTGTAAACCTGACTTTCTGTGAGTTTGTCTTATTAAAGCTGCTCCTCCAGACGCCGGGCAAACCCGTGGGCTGTGATGTGCTGATGTCCAATATTTATCCGCACTCAGAAACCGCCAAACGTCGAGATATCCATATGTTGATCTACCGTTTCCGTAGAAAAATTCAGGAAGCGACCGATCTGGTTGTCCCTATTCAGAGCAGCCATTCCAGTGGTTATCTGTTTACTGAAAACGCCACGATCGTCTGAATGTTACCTAATAAAGGTTATGACCACTTCAGTCCTTCACAGCTATCTAAGAAATGTGTAGCTTCCGTCAATTTCAGAAAACGATAGGACACTTAGTTTTGGGTACGGTGTTTAGCAAATTGATAATTTTTACGGACAACGCCTTAGGTCAGTCCTTAGCTGAAGCTATGCCTAACGCTGGAGATTTGCAACGCCAAATTGAGGTTGTCAGACAATCTCAAGTCCCAGTCCCAATCAGTAGTGAAGTCATCCCCAAGCCAGAAGACAAATCTGAAGAACAGCTGCCCAAGGTAAAAATCAATAGTTTTGAGATCAAAGGCTCGAAACTGATCGAGAGCAAGGAATTGTTAGCGCTAATCCAGAATCAGATTGGTCAGTCGCTTAACTTTCCCCAACTTGAACGGTTAACACAGCTGATATCGGATTATTACCGAACTAAAGGCTGGTTTGCCAGAGTGTATTTCCCTGAACAGGATGTCAGTACCGGCAAAATTATTATCCACGTTCTTGAAGCCGAGTTTGCAGGTATTCAACTCGAGTCATCAGACACCCGAGCAGATCGTGAACTGATTAGCCATATCGTTACAGGTGATTTACAACCCGGAGAAGCACTTGCCATCAAGACGATCGAATCGGGTTTACTGAAAGCCAACGATTTACCCGGTATCAAAACCATAGGCATTTTAGAGCCAGCTAAACAGCCTGGACAAACTGGGGTCAGATTGAAGATTGAAGATCTACCTCTCGTTAGCGCTTATCTCAATTACGCTAATCAGGGGGTACGCTCAATAGGCAGTAATCAGTATCAAGGAAGTTTGCAACTGAATGATCCTTTGGGTCGTGGTGATCAGTTTTCCTTACACGCTTTAGGCAGTGAGAATCTAGTCAGTATTCGTGGTGAATATGGATGGGTTGTCGGTCCGCATGGTGAGCGTTTTTCTATCTACGGTTCGCATTTGCAGTATGAACTGGGTGGAAGTTTTACCGTAAGCGATCTATAGACAGCGTCTATCTCAGCCAATCGAGAGGAGCGAAAATAGTGTCCACTTATAACGAGGTGGACACCTATGAAGGAGCACAACACGCGACTATCGCGCCCATTAATCGTCAGGC